>Ga0222425_100047_pt1 | contig 263023 bp, 224 predicted proteins | sample 2B1ome_2_FD_180089 | JGI IMG/M metagenome (GOLD analysis project Ga0222425, IMG submission 180089) | Enriched microbial communities from leaf-cutter ant dump, University of Wisconsin, Madison, United States - 2B150A (version 2) | ecosystem: Environmental > Terrestrial > Nest > Insects nest >...
GACCTGCTGAAGATGCCGATCTTCTGCTGGACCTGGCTGATCACCGCGTTCCTGCTGATCGCGGTGATGCCGGTGCTGGCGGGCGCGGTGACCATGCTGCTGACCGACAAGTTCTTCGGCACCAGCTTCTTCAACGCGGCCGGCGGCGGCGACCCGGTGATGTACCAGCACATCTTCTGGTTCTTCGGCCACCCCGAGGTCTACATCATGATCCTGCCGGCGTTCGGCGTGGTGTCGGAGATCATCCCGACCTTCAGCCGCAAGCCGCTGTTCGGCTACCAGGCCATGGTGTACGCGACCGCCTCGATCGCCTTCCTGTCGTTCATCGTGTGGGCGCACCACATGTTCACGGTGGGCATGCCGCTGGGCGGCGAGATCTACTTCATGTTCGCCACCATGCTGATCGCCATCCCGACCGGCGTGAAGGTGTTCAACTGGGTCAGCACGATGTGGAAGGGCTCGCTGTCCTTCGAGACGCCGATGCTGTGGGCGGTGGGCTTCGTCATCCTGTTCACCATCGGCGGCTTCTCCGGCCTGATGCTGGCCATCGTGCCGGCGGACTTCCAGTACCACGACACCTACTTCGTGGTGGCGCACTTCCACTACGTGCTGGTGACCGGCGCGCTGTTCTCCATCATCGCCGCCACCTACTACTGGTGGCCGAAGTGGACCGGCCGCATGTACAACGAGTTCTGGGGCAAGTTCCACTTCTGGTGGACGATCGTGTTCGTCAACCTGCTGTTCTTCCCGCAGCACTTCCTGGGCCTGGCCGGCATGCCGCGCCGCATCCCGGACTACAACCCGGTGTTCGCGGACTGGAACTTCGTCAGCTCGATCGGCGCGTTCGGCATGTTCCTGACGCCGTTCATCATGGCCACGATCCTGTGGTCGTCGCTGCGCAGCGGCAAGAAGGCCGACGCGCGCGCCTGGGAAAACGCCAAGGGCCTGGAGTGGACCGTGCCGTCGCCGGCGCCGCACCACACCTTCAGCACGCCGCCGGTCATCAAGGACGGCGACCTGGCGCACGGCGACGTGACGCACTGACGCGCCCGGGCCCCGCCGCGCCATGAACGACGCCCCCGTGCTGACCCCCGAGGAACTCGCGCGCCGCCGCAAGGCGGTGCTGCGGACCGCGTGGGTGATCGGGGGCATCGCCTTCGCGATCTTCGTGGCCTTCATCGGCCGCGCGGTGCTGAGCGCATGAGCGCGGCGAAGTCCAACTCGGCCGGCCTGTTCAAGCTGGTGGGCGTGGCGGTGGCGGTGTTCGTGCTGACGTTCTCGCTGGTGCCGCTGTACCGCATCGCCTGCGAGAAGGTGTTCGGCATCCGCCTGGAGCAGGGCCCCGGGCAGGCCGCCGCGGTGGCCGCGAAGGCCGCGCGCACGGTGACGGTGCAGTTCGACGGCGGCGTGAACTCCAAGCTGCCGTGGGCGTTCCATCCCGAGCAGCTGACCATGCAGGTCGTGCCCGGCGAGCTGTACGAGGCCAGGTACTTCGCCCGCAACGACAGCGAGCGCGCCATCGTCGGCAGCGCGGTGCCGTCGGTCGCGCCGGCGCGCGCCTCCGGCTATTTCACCAAGACCGAGTGCTTCTGCTTCACCGCCCAGACCCTGCAGGCCGGCGAAAGCCGCGACATGCCGGTCCGCTTCATCGTGGATCCGGACCTGCCGGCGGAGGTGAAGACGATCACCCTGTCGTATACCTTCTTCAAGAACGACGCACTGACCGCGCAGATCGGCACGGGCCATGCGTCGCCCTCGCCGCTCGCGGCGCCCTGATCACGCCTTAGCAACCGGAAGCATCGCCATGGCCAACGCCCCGTCGCCAGACGCCAACATCTACTTCGTGCCGCACAGCTCCAAGTGGCCGTTCGTGGGCTCCATCTCCATGTTCGTGACCATGGTGGGCGTGGCCAGCTGGCTCAACGACGTCGCCTGGGGCATGTGGGTGTTCTACGCCGGCGTGGTGATGCTCTGCGCCACGCTGTTCATGTGGTTCGGCGACGTCATCCGCGAGTCGGTGAGCGGCCACTACAACCGCCAGGTGGACGTGTCGTTCCGCATGGGCATGGTGTGGTTCATCTTCTCGGAAGTGATGTTCTTCGCGGCCTTCTTCGGCGCGCTGTTCTACGCCCGCACGCTGGCGTTGCCGTGGCTGGGCGGCGAAGGCGATGGCGTGATGACCAACAGCCTGCTGTGGGAAGGCTTCTCCGCCGCGTGGCCGACCGCCGGCCCGGGCCAGATCGGCGGCCAGTTCCAGACCATCCCGGCCTGGGGCCTGCCGCTGCTCAACACGCTGATCCTGCTGACCTCGGGCGTGACCATCACCATCGCCCACCACGCGCTGAAGGCGGGCAACCGCAAGCAGCTGCTGATCTGGCTGGGCGCCACCGTGCTGCTGGGCTGCACGTTCCTGTTCTTCCAGGCCGAGGAGTACATCCACGCCTACAAGGAACTGAACCTGACCCTGGGCTCGGGCATCTACGGCTCCACGTTCTTCATGCTGACCGGCTTCCACGGCCTGCACGTGACGCTGGGCACGCTGATGCTGCTGATCATCTGGTTCCGCTGCGCCAAGGGCCACTTCACCAAGGACAACCACTTCGGCTTCGAGGCCGTGGCGTGGTACTGGCACTTCGTGGACGTGGTGTGGCTGGGGCTGTTCCTGTTCGTGTACGTGCTGTAACAGCGGGGCCGGGGATCAGGGGCCAGAGGCCAGGGATTCCGCGGGACCCGCGGTGGGATGCGAAAAAAGCGACGGGGATACCGTCGCTTTTTTCATGGGCGGACCTCCTGCCGGTTTATGCTCTTCTGGCCCTTGGCCCTTGGCCCTTGGCCCTTGGCCCTTGGCCCTTGGCCCTTGGCCCTTGGCCTCAGCCCGGATTGATCCCGTGCGGCTGGATCCAGCCCATCCAGATGGCCAGGGCCACGAGCAGGATCAGCGCCACCGACAGGCCGATGCGGCGGGTGAGCGCGTTGACCGTGCGCTTGCTTTCGCCCTTGTCGACCAGCAGGTAGTAGAGGCCGGCGCCCAGGTTCCAGACGATGAGGATGAGGAAGGCGATGATCAGCAGGGTTTTCAGCGAGTCGTTCATGGCGTCCTCGACGGGGCCGCGGCGGTGAGGGCGGCATTATCGCCCGGCGGGTGTGAGCCGATGGTGGGTGCGACATTCGGACGCAGCCCGTGAGCCGGCGCATGCCGCTGCCGGTCGGCTGGACCCTGGCCGTGCTGGCCATGTCGCTGTTCTGCAGCCTGGGCGCCTGGCAGTGGGGCCGGGCCGGGCAGAAGCAGGCGATGCTGGCCGACACCGCGCGCGTGCTGGCCGAGCGGCGCGCGCAGCCGCTGGCGCTGGCCGCCGATCCTGGCCGCGTGCAGGCCTACGACTGGGCCGCCGGCGAAGGCGAATTCCTGCCGGGGCCGGCGATCCTGCTGGACAACCAGACCCGCGACCGCCAGCCGGGCGTGCGCGCGTACCGGGCGTTCCAGCCCGCCGGCGGCGGCACGCCGCTGCTGGTGGAACTGGGCTGGCTGCCCGTGCCCGGCGACCGCCGCATGCCCGCGGTGCCGCCGCTCCCCGGCCGCCAGCGCGTGGCGGGGCTGCTGGTGGCGCCGCCGGCCGAAGGCATCGCCCAGGCGGACGCTGCTCCCCAGCCCGACGGCAGCCTGCTGGTGATCGCGCTGCAGCAGGACGCGCTGGCGCGGGCGCTGGACTTGCCTGCGCTGTCGCCCCGGCTGTTGAAGCTGGACCCGGACCTGCCGCTGGGCTACGCCCGCGACCTCGACATCCTGCCCAACACGCTGCCGCCGGAGCGCCACGTCGGCTACGCGGTGCAGTGGTTCGGGCTGGCGGCCACGGTGCTCGCCACGGCGCTGGTGCTGACGTGGCGCGGCCGCCGCGGGCGGCGGCAGGGGCAATGATCGCCCCGGCGTGAGAAAATGCCGCCCATGGACCCCAAACCATTCGATCCCGCCCAGCGGCGTCGCGGGCGGTGGATGCTCGTCGGCCTGTTCGCCCTGTTCTTCGGCACCGTGTTCGGCGCCGGCGTGCTGCGCTTCTCCGGCTGGCAGCCGGCCGGACACAAGAACCACGGCCAGATGCTGCAGCCGCCGGCCGATGCGCGCGGGGCGCCGCCGACGCTGGCCGACGGCCGGCGCTACGACTGGAACCCCGCTGCGCGCGGCTGGCGCATCGTCGCCGCGCCGCCCGCCGGCTGCGCCGAGGCCTGCCTGGCGCTGGCGCAGGACCTGGACAAGGTGTGGCGGCTGTTCGGCCACAACGCCGACGAGGTCGACATCCTGTGGATCGGCGACTATCCCGCCACCGCGCCGCGCCCGGCGGCGCTGCGGCTGGTGCGCGCGGACGACCCGCTGCGCGGCCTGCTGCCGCAGGTGGACGACCCGGCCGGCGTGCCGGTGTACGTCGTCGACCCGCACGGGTTCGTGATCCTGCGCTACCCGCCCGGCTTCGACCCTGGCGGCCTGCGCACCGATGTCGCCAAGCTGCTCAAGCTGATCTGAGCGCGCCAGGATTGTTCCGACGATGAATGCTGCCGTACGTCCCGTGATCCATCGACCCGCTGTCCACAAGCACTTCCATCGCTTGGCCTGGCTGGCGGTCGCGCTGACGCTGTGCGTCGTCGTGTTCGGCGCCTTCGTGCGCCTGTCCGACGCCGGCCTGAGCTGCCCCGACTGGCCGACCTGCTACGGCCGCGCCGCGTGGCCGGGCGCGGTGAACGAGGCCGCCTCGCACGCCGCCAGCGAGATCCGCCCGTTCGAGACGCACAAGGCCTGGCGCGAGCAGGTGCACCGCCACATCGCCGCCTCGCTGGGCGTGCTGGTGCTGGTGCTGGCGCTGCTGGCCGCGCGCCGCCGGCGCTGGGGCATCGCGCAGATCGTGGTCGCCGCCGGCCTGGTCGCCGCGGCGATCCCGCTGTACATGCACGGCGAGCACGGCGCCGCCTCCGCGCTGGCGATCCTGGGCGAGGCGATCCTGCTGTTCGCCGCGCTGCGCTGGTCGAACCTCGATCTCGCCCGCGCCGCCACGCTGACGCTGGCGGTGATCATCTTCCAGGCGCTGCTCGGCATGTGGACGGTGACCTGGCTGCTCAAGCCGATCGTGGTGATGGGCCATCTGCTCGGCGGCCTGACCACGTTCTCGCTGCTGGTGTGGATGGCGTGGCGCGCGACCGACCGGCCGATCACGCTGGCCGACGCGACCGCGCTGCGCCGCTGGCTGGTCGGCGGGCTGGTGCTGCTCGGCCTGCAGATCGCGCTCGGCGGCTGGGTCAGCGCCAACTACGCGGCGCTGGCCTGCGGCCTGGATTTCCCGAAGTGCGTGGGCCAGTGGTGGCCGCCGGCGGACTTCGGCGAAGGCTTCGTGCTGTGGCGCGGCATCGGCGTGGACTACGAGGGCGGCGTGCTGGATGGCGCCGCGCGCATCGCGATCCAGATGACCCATCGCCTGATGGCGGTGGTCGTCGCGCTGTACGTGCTGGCGCTGGCGCTGCGGCTGTTCCGCACGCCGGGCATGCGCGGCTGGGCGGTGGCGCTGGTGGTGCTGGTGTCCGCGCAGGTCACGCTGGGCATCCTCAACGTCAAGCTCAACCTGCCGCTGCCGGTCGCGGTGGCCCACAACGCCGGCGCCGTGCTGCTGCTGTTCACGCTGGTGTCGCTGACCGCGCGCCTGCGCAGGCCGGAGTGATGGCGATGAAAAGCGGGAACGGGGAACAGGAAATGGGGAATGGGGCCGAGCCGGCGGCCGCAACCGTCCCGGGTCGGCAAAGCCGCGGCGCTGCCATCGATTCCTCTTTGCGCGAAATACCCTCCGGCCGAGCGATCCGCCATTCCCCGTCCCCCGTTCCCTGTTCCCGCCTCTTCTGAATGTCCCCTTCCTTCCGCCAATACTGGGACCTGACCAAGCCGCGCGTCGTGGCCCTGATCGTGTTCACCGCGCTCGTCGGCATGTTCCTGGCCATCGACGGCCTGCCCGACGGCGCGCAGCTGCTGCGCGGCGCGCTGGGCTTCCTCGGCATCTGGCTGGCGGCGTCCAGCGCGGCGGCCATCAACCAGCTGCTGGACACGCGCATCGACGCGAAGATGGCGCGCACCTCGTGGCGGCCGCTGGTGCAGGGCCAGGTGAAGCCGTGGCAGGCGCTGGCGTTCGCGCTGGCGCTGGCGGCGCTGTCGATGGCGGTGCTGGTGCTGTGGGTGAACACCGTCACCGCGGTGCTGACGTTCGCCTCGCTGATCGGCTACGCGGTGGTCTACACCGTGTTCCTGAAGCGCGCCACGCCGCAGAACATCGTGATCGGCGGCATCGCCGGCGCCGCGCCGCCGCTGCTGGGCTGGGCCACGATGACCGGCATGACCGGCGAGTGGGACTGGCCGCACGCGCTGCTGCTGGTGCTGATCATCTTCGTGTGGACGCCGCCGCACTTCTGGGCGCTGGCGATCTTCCGCCGCGAGGACTACGCGCGCGCGCTGGTGCCGATGCTGCCGGTGACGCACGGCGTGACCTACACCCGCTGGCAGATCCTGTTCTACACCGTGCTGCTGGTGGAGGTGACCGTGCTGCCGGTGGTGTTCGGCATGAGCGGCTTCTTCTACCTCGGCGGTGCGCTGGTGCTGGGCTCGGTGTTCCTGTGGTACGCGTGGCGGCTGCTGAACCCGCCGGACGAGTTCTTCGCCATGCGCGTGTTCAACTACTCCATCGTCTACCTGATGGCGCTGTTCGCCTTCCTGCTGGTGGACCACTGGGTGATGCCGCTGCTGTCGCCCGCCGCGGCGACGGCCGGCCTGGAGTTCGTGCCGGCGCGGTAGCCTGGCCATAGAGGTTTGTGGGAGCGACGTGAGTCGCGATGGCGCGCTGCCGACGTTTGAAGACCGGCAACCGACCTGGACTGCATGGGCGGCATGGCGTGGCGCCGTGTCCGTGCATGCCGATTCGCAAGGTGGTTCTGTTTCCGCGGTCGCGACTGACGTCGCTCCTACAGGGGCTTCGGTCCTGTTGTAGGAGCGACGTGAGTCGCGACCGCACGCTGTCGTTGCCCGCAGCTCCACGGCCACACGCGCTCCACCGCGCCTCTACCCGCATGCGGCGTCCGCTTCCAGCTCCACGGGTCGCGACTGGCGTCGCTCCCACAAGGGGGAAGATCAGTCTTCGGGCGGTGATTCCTGCGCCCCGGGCTCGGCGAGCTGCCCGGCCACCACCGGTTCCAGCGAGGTCAGGCCCGCTGCGCGGCCCAGCGCCAGCGCGTCCTGCGGCGAGGCGCCGTCGATCCGCGCCGCACCCAGCGCGAGCAGGGCGCCCACGCGGTTGCCGGAGGCGCAATGCAGCAGCACCGGGCCATCCTGCTGTTGCAGCAAAGCGTGCAGCGCGGCGGCGTTGGCGGGCGTGACGTCGTCCTTGCCCGCGATCGGCAGGGCGACGTAGCGCAGGCCCAGGCGCTGCGCTTCGGCGGCTTCGTCGTAGCCGCGGTCTTCCTGCCCGCCGCGCAGGTCGATCACGGTGCGCACGCCCTGCGCGTGCAGGCGCGCCAGGTCGTCCGCGGTGGGCTGTCCGCCGGTGTGCAGGCCGGCGCGGGGCTGGGCGAATTCGGTGGCGTGCGCGAGCGGGGCGGCGAAGCCCAGCAACAGCGCGAGCGCGCCGGTGAACATGCGATGCATGGCGGTGTCCTCCTGTCAGTGGCGGCCGATGCGGGCCTGCAGCAGCGTGCGCAGTTCGTACTTGTCGGCTTCGTCCAGCCCGATGTTGCGCTGCTTGGCCTGCAGTTCGTCCAGTCGTTGCTGCAGCATCTGCTTCTCCAGTTGCACGGCGGCGTCCAGTATCTCCAGGCGCCAGCTTTCCTCGTCGCCGGGCAGGTCCTGCATCGCCAGCTTCTGCAGCGCGGCGGCTTCCTCGCGTTCGGCGAAATGCTCCAGCAGCACGCCGGTGGTGATGTCGGGCCGCGCATGCACCAGCGCGATCAGTTCCAGCAGCAGGTCCATGCCGGGCAGGCGCAGCGCGGAGAAGCCGTGCGTGGATTCGACCGCCAGCGCCAGCGCCGGCTTGTGCAGCAGGCGCACGATGAGGCTGCGCACGAGGCTGGGCCTGTTGGCCGCCGCGCCGGGCGCCGGGCGGCGCGAGGCGGCGGCGGGGGGCGGGTTCGTCGCGACGGACGCCGCGCCCACGCCGGTGATCTCGGTCAGGCGCTGGCGCATCAGGTCGCCGAAGGCGCCGTCGGGGATCTGCGCCAGCAGCGGCCGCGCGCGTTCGGCCAGGCGCGCCTTGCCGTCGAGCGTGGCCAGCTTGATGTCCTTGCCCAGTTCGTCGAAGAAGAACTGCGACAGCGGCATCGCCTGCTGCAGGCGCGCGTCGAAGCCGGCCGCGCCTTCCTGCCGCACGATGGTGTCCGGGTCCTCGCCGTCGGGCAGGAACAGGAAGAACGCCTGCCGCCCGTCCTTCATGCGCGGCAGCACCGATTCCAGCGCGCGCCAGGCGGCGCGCTGGCCGGCGGCGTCGCCATCGAAGCAGAAGTACACGTCCGGCGCATTGCGGAACAGCAGTTCCGCATGCTCCGGCGTGGTCGCGGTGCCCAGCGTGGCGACGGCTTCCTTCACGCCGAACTGGAACAGCGACACCACGTCCATGTAACCCTCGACCACCACCAGCCGCGCGATCTTCTGGTTGGCCTGCTTCACCTGCCACAGGCCGTACAGCTCGCGGCCCTTGTGGAACAGCGCGGTCTCGGGCGAGTTGAGGTACTTGGGGCCGTCGTCCTTCTGCAGCACGCGGCCGCCGAAGGCGATCACGCGGCCGCGGCGGTCGTGGATCGGGAACATCACCCGGTCGCGGAACTTGTCGTAGACGTGGCCACGGTCGTTCTTCGAGAACAGGCCGGCGCGGTCGAGCAGCTTCATCCGCCGCTCGTCGGTGCCCAGCGCGTCTTTCAGCGCCGAGTAGCCGTCCGGCGCGTAGCCGATCATGAACTGCGTGCGGATGGCCGCGTCCACGCCGCGGCCGTCGAGGTAGGCCCTGGCCTTGTCGCTGGTCTCCAGATGGCGCTGGAAGAAGCGCGCCGCCGCCTCCAGCGCGCCGAACAGGTCGCGGGTGTCGTTGTTCTGGTTGCGCTGCTGGGTCTCGCGCGGCACTTCCATGCCGTTGCGGCGCGCCAGCTCCTCCACCGCGTCGAGGAATTCGAGGCGGTCGTAGTTCATCAGGAACGACAGCGCGGTGCCGTGCGCACCGCAGCCGAAGCAGTGGTAGAACTGCTTGGTCGGCGACACCGTGAACGACGGCGAACGCTCGTCGTGGAACGGGCAGCAGGCCGAATACTCCTTGCCCTGCCGCTTCAGCGGCACGCGCGCCCCGACCACCTCGACGATGTCCGTCCGGGCGAGCAGTTCGTCGATGAAGGCGTCGGGGATGCGGGCCATGGATCGCATAGGATGCCACGCCGGGCCGTGGCGCCGCCGCCGCGCGTTACCATGCGGTACATGTCCCCCGGCGCCCCTTCCGACGACGCCCTGCTGGCCCGGCTGCGCGGCGCGGTCGGCGCCCGCCACGTGCTGACCGGCGCGCGCGCCACCCGCCGCTTCCGCAAGGGCTACCGCTTCGGCGACGGCCCGGTGCTGGCGGTCGCCTGCCCGGGCACGCTGCTGGAGCTGTGGCGGGTGCTGCAGGCGGTGGTGGACGCCGGCCGCATCGTGCTGATGCAGGCGGCCAACACCGGCCTGACCGGCGGCTCCACGCCCGACGGCGACGGCTACGACCGCGGCATCGTGCTGGTCAGCACGCGGCGCCTGGCCGGCGTGCAGCTGATCGATGAAGGCCGCCAGGTCGTCTGCCTGCCGGGCGCGACGCTGGACGTGCTGGAGAAGACGCTGGCGCCGCTCGGCCGCGAGCCGCATTCGGTGATCGGCTCGTCCTGCATCGGCGCCTCGGTGCTGGGCGGCGTGTGCAACAACTCCGGCGGCGCGCTGGTGCGGCGCGGGCCGGCCTACACCGAACTGGCGCTGTTCGCGCAGGTCGGCGCGGACGGCGTGCTGCGGCTGGTCAACCACCTGGGCATCGCGCTGGGCGACACGCCGGAGGAGATTCTCGCGCGCCTGCAGGCCGGCGACTACGCCGACGGCGACGTCGTCCGCGATCCGGCGCGCGCGGCGTCGGACGCCCGCTACGCGGCGCACGTCCGCCAGGTCGACGCGCCCACGCCGGCCCGCTACAACGCCGACCCGGCGCGCCTGCACGAAGCCTCCGGCTGCGCGGGGCGGCTGGCGGTGTTCGCGGTGCGGCTGGACACGTTCGAGAAGGAAGACGCCGCGGTCTTCTACCTCGGCAGCAACGATCCGGACGACCTCACCGGCGTGCGCCGGCACCTGCTGACCGCGTCCGAGCGCCTGCCGATCTCGGGCGAATACCTCCATCGTGACGCCTTCGACATCGGCGACCGCTACGGCAAGGACACCTTCCTGCTGATCGACCGCTTCGGCACCGACCGGGTGCCGGCGGCGTTCGCGCTGAAGAGCCGCATCGACGGCTGGTGCGAGCGCATCGGCCTGCCCGGGTTGGCCGACCGCCTGCTGCAGGCGGTGACGGCGCGGCTGCCCGACCACCTGCCGCCGCGCCTGCGCGCGTACCGCGACCGCTACGAACACCACCTGCTGCTGAAGGTGTCGGCGCGCGACGCCGGGGCCACGCGCGCCTTCCTCGCCGGCTTCTTCCGGGACCGCGAAGGCGATTTCTTCGCCTGCGACGCCGAGGAGGGCCGCAAGGCCTTCCTGCTGCGCTTCGCCGTGGCCAGCGCCGCGGTGCGCTACCGCGCGGTGCACCGCGCGCAGGTGGAGGACATCGTCGCGCTGGACGTGGCGCTGCGCCGCGACGACCGCGCGTGGGTCGAGACGCTGCCCGGCGACATCGCCGCGACGATGGTGGCGCGGCTGTACTACGGCCACTTCTTCTGCCATGTGTTCCACCAGGACTACATCGTCAGGAAGGGCGCGGACCCGCTGGCCGTGGAACACCGGCTGTGGGAACTGCTCGACGCCCGCGGCGCCGAATACCCGGCCGAGCACAACGTCGGCCACCTCTACCGCGCCAAGCCGGCACTGGCCGCGTTCTACCGCGGCCTGGACCCGGGCAATGTCTTCAATCCGGGCATCGGCCAGACCTCCAAGCGCCGGGATTGGCGGGAGTGAGTGGGGAGAGCAGGAGTGAGTGGAGAGAAGTGAGCAAAAGCACTCGCTCTCCTCACTTCTCACTTCTCTCCACTCACTCCTCGCTCCCCGCCCCGCCGCTCGTCGATCACCGCCGTCAGCAACGCACCGACGAAGAACACCACGCTGGCGTAATAGATCCACACCAGCAGCAGGACCAGCGCGCCCATCGACCCGTAGGCGCTGCCCGGCGCCGCCTGCGCCAGGTACAGGCCGATCCCGTAGCGGCCCAGCGCGAACAGCAGCGCGGTGATCGCGCCGCCCAGGAACGCCTGCCGCCACGCCACGCGCCGGTCCGGCAGGTAGTGGTAGAAGAACGCGAACGCCAGCGCGTACAGCAGCAGGGTGATGCCGTAGCTGAGCGCGGGCAGCAGCGACGGCATCCGCACGAACACGATCTGCAGGGCGGTCGTGGCGATCATCGAGACGACCAGCAGGAAGCCGATCGCCAGCACCACGCCGAGCGAGAACACGCGCTTCTTCAGCCAGGCGAGCAGGCCGCTGAGGCGCTGCGCGTCGGTGCGGAAGATCAGGTTCAGCGCGCCCTGCAGCTGCGCGAACACGACGGTGGCGCCGACGAACAGCAGCGCCGTGCTCCACCAGCCGGCCAGCGAGCCGACGTCCGGCCGGTCGCTGGCGTTGCGGATCACGGTCTCGGCGACGGTCGCGGCGCTGGGCCCGGCCAGCTGCGCGATCTGGTCCAGCAGCGACTGCTGCGCCGGCGGGTACAGCGAGGCGGTCAGCCACAGCAGCAGCACCAGCAGCGGCGCCAGCGACAGCAGCGCGTAGAACGACAGCGAGGCGGCCTGCGTCATCAGGTCGGTCTCGACGAAGCGCCGCACCAGTGCGACGGGCAGGCTGCGACCGGCGCGCTCGCCGGCGTGGCGGGCGCGGTCGCGCAGGGCGTGGAGGCGTGCGGACGGGCTCATGCGCCGAGCGTCGCCGGTGGCGCGTCAGCGGTTCGTTACGGCGGCGTGGCGGCGATGTTCACGCCGCGGCGTCGGCCAGCGCGCGCAGGGCGTCGCCGCTGACGCGCTGCACCGTCCATTCGTCCATGCCCACCGCGCCCAGGCGGCGGTAGAAGCCGATGGCCGGCGCGTTCCAGTCCAGCACCGACCACTCGAAGCGGCCGTAGCCGCGCGCCACCGCCAGCTGCGCCAGGTGGACCATCAGGCGCCGGCCGAGCCCCGCGCCGCGGTGCTCCGGGTAGACGAACAAGTCTTCCAGGTACAGGCCGGGCTGGCCGAGGAAGGTGGAGAAGCTGGTGAAGAACAGGGCGAAGCCGGCGGGCCGGCCGTCGATCTCGCCGATGACCACCTCGGCGGCCGGGCGCGGCCCGAACAGGTGCTGTTCCAGCAAGGCCGGCGTGGCGACGGCCTCGTGGGCCAGCTTTTCGTATTCGGCCAGGCCGGCGATGAAGTCCAGGATCTGCGGAATGTCCGCTGGCGTGGCCGGGCGCAGCGCGATGCGGGGCGTGTGCATGCCCGGATTCTAGCGCCGCCGCCACAAGCCCGGACGACCCTGTAGGAGGGGCTTCAGCCCCGATGCTTTTCGTCTGGCCTGCTCGCGCGCCCCGATCTGCCCAGGTTTGTCCGCAATCCCGATGCGCGCAGCGGAACAGGGGGCATCTGCCGCCGCTAGGATCACGAGGGCCGGCGGTGCGTGGGGCGTGCGGTCGGGGCTGAAGCCCCTCCTACAGGGGCCCGGCGGCGTTCAGCCGGCGAGCTTCTTCTTGATCAGCGCCGAGACCTGGCCCATGTCGGCCTGGCCGGCCAGGCGCGGCTTCAGCACGCCCATCAACTTGCCCATGTCGGCGGGGCCGGTGGCACCCGTCTCGGCGATGGCGGCCTCGATGGCGGCCAGGATCTCGGCTTCGCCCAGCTTGGCCGGCAGGTAGGCGTCGATCACCGCGATCTCGGCGCGCTCGATGGCGGCCAGGTCCTCGCGGGCGGCGGCTTCGTACTGGCTGACCGAGTCCTTGCGCTGCTTGACCATTTTTTCGAGCACGGCCAGCACGGCGGCGTCGTCCAGTTCGACGCGCTCGTCCACTTCCTTCTGCTTGATGGCGGCGTTGATCAGGCGGATCACGCCCAGGCGGTCCTTCTCGCCGGCCTTCATCGCGGCCTTCATGTCGTCGGTGAGCTGCTGTTTCAGGGACATGGCTGACTCCTGCGGAGGGTGGGGTGGGCGCCCGCGGGCGCCAAAAACACAAAAAGCCGGCGACGCTTGCGCGTGCCGGCTTCTCGCGAAGCGACGCGGCTCAGTACAGGCGCTGGCGCTTGGTGACGTCGCGCGAGCTGCGGCGCAGCTGGCGCTTCACCGCGGCGGCGGCCTTGCGCTTGCGCTCCTGGGTCGGCTTCTCGTAGAACTCGCGCTTGCGGGTTTCGGCCAGGACGCCGGCCTTCTCGCAGGTGCGCTTGAAGCGACGCAGCGCAAACTCAAACGGCTCGTTTTCGCGGACTTTGACGCTGGGCATACGTGATCTCGGTGAAGTAAACGGCCCGGGCATGCCGGGTGAGCCGCGTATTATAGCGGCCGGCGCCGGCGCTGCAACCCACCCCCCGGCCCCTCCCGGCTTGTCCTCCCCCTCCCGGAGCCCCAGATCCCGGTCATGAAAGTCCTCGGCATCGAAACCAGCTGCGACGAAACCGGCGTGGCCGTCTACGACACGGCGCTGCCCGGGGCCGCCGGCCTGCGCGCCCATGCGGTCTACAGCCAGATCGCCCTGCACGCCGAATACGGCGGGGTGGTGCCGGAACTGGCCAGCCGCGACCACGTCCGCAAGCTGCTGCCGCTGGTCCGCCAGACCCTGGCCGAGGCCGGCCTGGGCACCGCCGACCTGGACGGAGTGGCCTACACGGCCGGCCCCGGGCTGGTCGGCGCCCTGCTGGTCGGCGCCGGCGTGGCCCGCTCGCTGGCCTGGGCGCTGGACGTGCCGGCGGTCGGCGTCCACCACATGGAAGGCCACCTGCTGGCCCCGCTGATGGAGGACGACCCGCCGGCCCCCCCGTTCGTGGCCCTGCTGGTCTCCGGCGGCCACACCCAGCTGGTGGCGGTGGACGCCATCGGCCGTTACCGGCTGCTGGGCGAGACCCTGGACGACGCCGCCGGCGAGGCCTTCGACAAGACCGCCAAGATGATGGGGCTGCCGTACCCCGGCGGGCCGCAGCTGGCCGCGCTGGCCGAGCAGGGCACGCCCGGGCGCTACCGCTTCGCCCGGCCGATGACCGACCGCCCCGGGCTGGACTTCAGCTTCAGCGGCCTGAAGACCCAGGTGCTGCTGGCCTGGCGCGACAGCGACCAGTCGGCGCAGACCCGCGCCGACATCGCGCGCGGCTTCGAGGACGCCGTGGTCGACACCCTGGCGATCAAGTGCGGGCGCGCGCTGGACGAAGCCGGCAGCGACGTCATCGTGGTCGCCGGCGGCGTGGGCGCGAACAAGCGCCTGCGCGCGAAGCTGCAGGAGATCGCCGCGAAGCGCGGCGGCCGCGCCTGCTTCCCGCGCCCGGCGCTGTGCACCGACAACGGCGCGATGATCGCCTTCGCCGGCGCGCTGCGGCTGGAAGCCGGCCAGCACGAGCCGCCGGAGGTGAAGGTGGTGGCGCGCTGGGACATGGCCACGCTGCCGGCCGTGGGGACGGCGACGTAGCGCGGAACACGCCGCCTGCGGCCGATTCCATTCAGGTTCAAGGCCGCCGGTCTATCGTCGTGCGTTCCGCCAACCGGCACGCGGCCTGCGCGAAGCAGGATTCCGCGCGTGCTCGAACCATCCAGGGGGTAACGGAATGATCGAACAACTGGAGGCCCTGCGCGCGAACCTCGCGCCGTATCCGTGGGCCTATGCCGTCGTTGTCGCCGCCGCGCTGGTGCTGCTGGCCTGGCTGGCGAACTGGATCACCAAGCGCGTGCTGCTGCGCGGTTTGCGCAGGCTGCTCGCGACGCTGCCTACCGGCGGCGGCGACCACCAGGTGCGGCTGCGGGTGATCCCGCGCCTGGCCAACGTGGTGCCGGCGGTGGTGCTGGCCACGGGCGTGGCCTTCGTGCCCGACCTGCCGGTGATGCTGGCGGCGATCGTGCGCAACGTGTGCTTCGCCTTCATCATCCTGACGGTGGCGCTGGCGATCTCGGCCGCGCTCGACCTCGCCAACGAGGTCTACCAGCGCCGGCCGGACGCGCAGGACAAACCCATCAAGGGCTACCTGCAATTGCTGAAGATCGTCGTGTTCGTCATCGCCGCGGTGCTGATGGTGGCGACCCTGATCGACCGCTCCCCGGTGATCCTGCTGTCCGGCCTGGGCGCGATGATGGCGGTGTTGATCCTGGTGTTCCAGGACACGCTGCTGTCGCTGGTGGCCAGCGTGACCATCAGCTCCAACGACATGGTGAGGGTGGGCGACTGGATCGAGATGCCCAGCCAGAACGCCGACGGCGACGTCGTCGACATCGCCCTGCACACGGTGAAGGTGCAGAACTGGGACAAGACCATCACCACGATCCCGACCAAGAAGCTGATCAGCGATTCGTTCAGGAACTGGCGGGGCATGAGCGAATCCGGCGGACGGCGCATCAAGCGCGCGCTGTACCTCGACCAGAACAGCGTGCGCTTCCTCGGCGAGGACGAACAGGCGCGGCTGCGGCGTTTCCGCCTGCTGGACGACTACCTGCAGCGCAAGCACGGGGAGCTGGACCAATGGAACGCGCGGCTGGCGGACCGGGGACGCGATGCCGTCAACCAGCGCCGCATCACCAACCTGGGAACGTTCCGGGCGTACGTGGAGGCCTACCTGCGCGCGCACCCCGGCATCCACGACGGCATGACCCTGCTGGTGCGCCAGTTGCAGCCGGCCGCCACCGGCCTGCCGCTGGAGATCTACTGCTTCACCCGCACCGTGCAATGGGGGCCGTACGAAGGCATCCAGTCGGACATCTTCGACCACCTGCTGGCGATCCTGCCCGAGTTCGGACTGCGGGTGTTCCAGCAGCCCGGCGGCGCGGACCTGCTGCATGCGCGCGACGCGGCGATCGCCGCCGCGTCGGCGTGAGGCCGTGGCCGGATTGCGCGTACCATTCCGGCATCGCCATCCCGAGTTCCCCATGGACACCGTTTTCATCGAAGACCTGCGCATCGAGACCGTCATCGGCATCTACGACTGGGAGCGGGAGATCCGCCAGGTCGTGGCGCTGGACGTGGAGATGGCCTTCGACAACCGCGTGCCGGCCGCCAGCGACGACATCGCGCACACGCTGGACTACAAGGCAGTGTCGAAGCGGTTGATTGCCTTCGTGGAGGAATCGCATTTCGGCCTGGTGGAAACCCTGGCCGAGCGCTGCGCGCAGATCGTCCGCGACGAGTTCGGCGTGGCGTGGGTGCGGCTGAAGCTGAGCAAGCCCGGCGCGGTCACCGGCGCGCGCAACGTCGGCGTGCTGATCGAACGCGGCACCCGCCCGGACTGACGCCATGGGAACGGCCTACCTGAGCCTGGGCAGCAACGTCGAGCCCGAACGCCACCTGCGCGCGGCGGTGGCCGCGCTCCGGGCGCGCTTCGGCGACCTGCGCCTGTCGCCCGTCTACCGCACGCGGTCGGTGGGCTTCGACGGCACCGACTTCCTCAACGCGGCCGCCGTGATCGAAAGCGACCTGGACCCGTTCGCGCTGAACGACTGGCTGCATGCGCTGGAGGACGCGCACGGCCGCGACCGCAGCGGGCCGCGCTTCTCCGACCGCACGCTGGACATCGACATCGTGTTCTACGACGACCTGGTCCTGCAGGGACCGGGCAATCTCCGCCTGCCGCGCGAGGAGTTGAAGCACGCCTTCGTGCTGCTGCCGCTGGCGGACATCGCGCCGGACATGGTCGATCCGCGCAGCGGGCGGACGCTCGCCGCGCTGTGGCGCGACCATCCGGAGTACGATGCGCCGCCGCAGCCGGTGCCGTTCGGGTAGGTGCGCGCAGGGCTGCCGGCTCGGGCTGCCGGCTGATCCGGCCGATCCCGTCGATCCCGTCGATCCAGCGACCTGATCGATTTGGCGGCCTGACCCATCCAACTGATACGGTGGGATCGTCAGGACCCGTTGTCCCAGCGCAGGCCGGGACCCGGTGCCTTCGCTTTTCCCGCGGCCCGTCAACGCCCGCAACGCGGCAAGTCGCCGGGTCCCGGCCTGCGCCGGGACGACGGGTCAAGGTGGCCTGCGTCCTCGTGGATCTCCCGGCGCGCCACCGGCCGGCGGCATGAAGTGCCGCTTCCTCATCGACATGGCGGGGGCATCATCGGGATGGCGAGGCGTGTCATGTAGGCCGTCCCCATCGCCCACACCAGCGGGCACGTCGCGACTGACGTCGCTCCCACCATGCAGCGTTGGACCAGCCGGCGCCCGCATCATCGACACCACCGGCACCACACACCACGGATGCCATGCATGCCATCTGAGCCGGACGCGCCGGGCACGCCGAGCGCGACATGCCTCCCACGCGATCGCGCGCCACCCAGCGGCGCGCAACGTCGCGGCACGCTCAACCCAGCGCGCGCCCGCCGTCCACGTGGATCACCTGCCCGGTGACATAGCCGGCGGCGTCGCCCAGCAGCCAGGCCACGGTGGCGGCGATGTCATCAGGCTCTCCGACCCGCCCCAGCGGCGTGTGCGCCAGCAGGTCCGCCTGCACGGCGGGATCGATGCCGGCGTCCGGCCACAGGATCGCGCCGGGCGACACCGCGTTCACCCGCACCTCCGGCGCCAGCGACACCGCCAGCCCGCGCGAGACCGCCAGCAGCGCGGCCTTCGAGGCGGCGTAGACCGCCAGGTCCGCGCGCGGCCGTTCGGCGTAGACGTCCGCGAGGTTGACGATGGCGCCGCGCGCGGCGCGCAGGTGCGGCGCGGCGGCCTGCGACAGGAAGAACGGCGCGCGCGCGTTGACCGCGAACAGGTCCTCCCACTGCGCCGGCGTGGCGGCGCCGGGCGGCGTGGGGTAGAACGCCGATGCGTTGTTGACCAGGGCGTCGAGGCGGCCGAAGCGGCCCACCGTCTTCGCGACCAGTTCCGGCAGGCGGTCGAAGGCCGCCAGGTCGGCCTGCAGCACCAGGGTGCTGCCCGTGCGCGCGGCTTCCAGTTCGTCCGCCAGCGCCTGCATGTCGGCGGCCGAGGCGCGGTAGTGCAGGGCCAGGTCGTGGCCGTCAGCGTGCAGGCGGCGCGCGATCGCGGCGCCGACGCGGCGGGCGGCTCCGGTGACCAGGACGACGCGGCGCGTGGCGGGCATTGGCGGGCTCCGGCGGGGAAGCGGGCATTGTCGCCGCTTTGCACCGGAATGGCGCAAACCGGCCGCGGCGAACGTGAGTCGAATCGCGCGCGACGCGAAAACTTGACGGCACGCACGCTCACGCGGCATGTTGCGACGCGTCACCCCCTGCCGGATGCGCCGGCCGGGGACAGCGGAAAGGGCGAATGGACTGGGCGAAGTACCGCACCACGACCTTTGACGAACTGATCCAGGCCGATGGACGGCCCCGGCCGGCCGCACGCCGGCTGGTGGAATACCTGGCCGGCCTGTCCGGCCGCGAACTGGCCGAACGCCAGCTCGCCGCCGACGTGGTGGCGCGCGTGCAGGGCATCACCTTCACCGTGTACTCCGACGGCCGCAACGTCGACCGCACGCTGCCGTTCGACCTGATCCCGCGCATCATCCCGCTCAGCGAATGGCAGCGCACCGAGGCCGGCCTGAAGCAGCGCATGCGCGCGCTGAACCTGTTCATCGGCGACATCTACGGCAAGCAGCGGATCGTCAAGGACAAGGTGTTCCCGGCGATGCTGCTGAAGGACTCGGTGAACTTCCGCGAACAGTGCGTCGGCATCGCGCCGCCGCTGGGCGTGTGGGCGCACATCTGCGGCTCGGACCTGGTGCGCGACGGCGACGGCACGCTGTACGCGCTGGAGGACAACCTGCGCATCCCGTCCGGCGTCAGCTACATGCTGGAGAACCGCATGGTGGCCAAGCGGGTGTTCCCGGAACTGTTCGGGACCAGCTCGATCCTGCCGGTGGACGAATACCCCAGCCAGCTCTACGACACCCTGGCCGCGCTGTCGCCGCGCCCGGGCGACGTGCCGGTGATCGCGCTGCTGACGCCGGGCGTGTTCAACAGCGCCTATTTCGAGCACGCCTACCTGGCGCAGGCGATGGGCATCGAGCTGGTCGAGGGCAGTGACCTGTTCGTCGCCGACGACGACTGCACCTACATGCGCACGGTGTACGGGCCGAAGCGGGTGGACGTGATCTACCGGCGCGTCGACGACCTGTTCATCGACCCGGAGGTGTTCCACCCCGACTCGGTGCTCGGCGCGCCGGGGCTGATCCGCAGCTGGCGCGCCGGCAAGGTGGCACTGGCCAACGCGCCGGGCGCCGGCGTGGCCGACGACAAGGTGGTGTTCGCCTACGTGCCGAAGATGATCAGGTACTACCTGGACGAGGAGCCGATCCTGCCCAACGTGCCCAGCTACCTGTGCCACGACGCGAAGCAGCGCAAGTACGTGCTGGAGAACATCGAGAAGCTGGTGGTGAAGCCGGCCAACGAGTCCGGCGGTTACGGCATGCTGATCGGCCCGCGCTCCACCAGGCGCCAGCGCGAGAAGTTCAAGGCGCTGATCCAGGCCAATCCGCGCAACTACATGGCGCAGCCCACGCTGTCGCTGTCCACCGCGCCCATCGTCACCAAGCAGGGGCCGTCGCCGCGCCACATCGACCTGCGGCCGTTCATCCTCTCGCGCGAGGACACCTACGTCACCACCGGCGGCCTGACCCGGGTGGCGATGGTGAAGGGCTCGCTGGTGGTCAATTCCTCGCAGGGCGGCGGCGCCAAGGACACCTGGGTGGTGGACCTGGCCGACGACGACGGGGAGGACGCCTGATGCTGTCGCGCGTGGCCGACAACCTCTACTGGTTCAGCCGCTATGTGCGGCGCGCGGAGAACACCGCGCGGCTGGTCGGCGTGGGCAGCCAGCTGCAGCTGGACATGCCGCGCTCGGTGCGCTTCGCCTGGCGGCCGATGATCGACACGGTCGGCGCCGGCCCGCAGTTCGAGGCCTGCTTCCCGGACGCGGGCGACGACGCCGGCGACGTGGACGTGATCCGCTTCCTGCTGCTGGACGAGCGCAATCCCTCCTCGCTGCGCACCTCGGTGGATTCCGCGCGCGAGATCCTGCGCAGCATCCGCGACAGCCTGCCGCAGGACGTGTGGGAGGCGGTCAACGACCTGCACCTGTACATCGACGCGCAGGGCGAGCGCAGCCTGAGCCGGCGCTACCGGGTGGAGTTCCTGCAGCGCATCGTCGACGGCTGCCTGAAGGTGTCGGGCCTGCTCAGCGCCAACGTCAGCCGCGACATCGGCTTCCAGTTCCTGCGCCTGGGCACGGCGCTGGAGCAGGCGGACATGACCACGCGCATCGTCGACGCCGGCGCCTCCGGCCTGCTGACGCCGCGCAACGAGGACGACCGCGAGGCCTTCCAGAACATGCAGTGGATGAGCGTGCTGCGTTCGCTGGCGGCCTACCAGATGTTCCGCCGGCACGTGCGCCAGCGCGTGACCGCGGAGCTGGCGCTGCGCTTCCTGCTGCAGAACACCGAGTTCCCGCGCAGCCTGCAGTTCTGCCTGGCCCGCGTGCAGAACGTGCTGCCGACCATGCCGCCGCGCCCCGGCGTGGACCGCCACCTCAACCGGGTGATCGGCCTGACCCGCAACGCCGACCCGGCGGTGCTGGCCGCGCGCAACCCGGCGCAGTTCATGGACCAGATCCAGGTGCACCTGGGCGCGCTGCACGACGCCATCGCGGAAGGGTATTTCCACGGCTGACGCCGCCTCCCCCTGCAGGAGCGACGTCAGTCGCGACCGCAAGGCCGGAATGCCCCATGACGCAGGATCCAGACGATGGATCACCCGTGGGTGATGAAGGGCGCCGACGCGCCCATGGTCAAATGAATGCACGTCATGGCGGTGACCGTGCGGTCGCGACTTACGTCGCTCCTGCAGATGAGGGAGTGCGCAGGGTGCGCCCTGGCGCACCATGCCGTCCGGGTTGCAGTAGGCGAGCTTTTCGCGAGATGTCCCCACGGCGCACGGGCGGTGCGCCGGGGCGCACCCTACTGCTGGCTGTGGGAGCGACGTCAGTCGCGACGGCGGAATGAAGCGCCTGGCCATGGCTTGGCATGGATGAAGCCGGAGCGCCCGGTGCTTTGCATTCGTTTGCACGGACTCGCGGCGCAAGATGTTGCCGTTGCTGCCGTCGCGACTGACGTCGCTCCCACAAGGGAGGCGTGCGTAGGGTGCGTCCTGGCGCACCGCACTGTCCGGCGTTGTGGTTGCCAGGAATATCGGTGTCGGATCCTTGGGGCGCACAGGGGGGTGCGCCAAGGCGCACCCTATTGCTGGCCTTGCGCGTCGCCCGGGTCCTGGCGGGACGGGGCGCGCCGCGGCGGCATCGGGGGCAGCGGGCCGGGCTCGGCTTCGCGTTCCTGCGGCGGTTCCCACGGGAAGCGCGGCAGGCTGTGCACGGCGGCTTCCAGCTTGCGCGACCAGGTGTCGTGGATCTCGGCGTACAGCGGCGTGTCGGCTTCCAGGCGCATCTTCTGGGTGAGCTTCAGGTCGCCGGCGCGCAGCAGCGCCATGTCCACCGGCATGCCGACGGACAGGTTGGAGCGGATGGTGGAGTCCAGCGACACCAGCGCGCAGCGCGCCGCGTCCTCCAGCGAGGTCTCGGGCCGGATGATGCGGTCGAGGATGGGCTTGCCGTACTTCGACTCGCCGATCTGCAGGTACGGCGTCTCCGGCGAGGTGGCGATGCAGTTGCCGAGCGGGTAGACCATGTACAGGCCGGGCCGCTCGCCGGCGATCTGCCCGCCCAGGATCAGCGTGGACTGCACGTTGACGCCGCTCTGCTGTGCCTCGTCCTTCATCTTCACCTGGCTGGCGACCAGGGTGTCGCCGACGTACTCGGCCACTTCGTACAGGTGCGAGAGCGTGCGCAGGCTGCGCGGCGCGGCCGGGTCGTCGGCGTCGCGCTGCAGCCGCGAGACGGTCAGCTGGGTGGTGGCCAGGTTGCCGGCCGACATGATGACGAACACGCGCTCGCCCGGCCATTCGAACACGTGCATCTTGCGGTACACGCGCACATCGTCGAAGGAGGCGCTGGTGCGGGTGTCCGCGGCGAAGACCAGGCCTTCGTTGACTTCGATGCCGACGCAATAGGTCATGGCGTGTCCGTTGCTGCTGTGCGTCACGATTCTATGCGTGCCCCCCGGGGTTGGCTAGGGCCTGCCGCGCCACTGTGAAACGGCCCGTACAATGGCGCGGTTCTCCGTTCCCGGTGCGCCATGCAGGCCGATCTCCCCCTTCCCGACGCCGTCGCGCTTGCGCACAGCGACCGCCTGGCCGCGCTGATCCGCGCCGAGATCGCCGCCGAAGGCGGCAGCATCCCGTTCTCGCGGTTCATGGAGCGCTGCCTCTACGCCCCCGGGCTGGGCTACTACAGCGCCGGCAGCACCAAGTTCGGCGAAGCCGGCGACTTCACCACCGCGCCCGAGCTGGGGCCGCTGTTCGCCAGTTGCGTGGCGGAAGCGGTGGCGCCGGTGCTGCGCCAGCTGGGGCCGGAGGCCGAATTCGTCGAGGTCGGCGGCGGCAGCGGCGCCTTCGCCGAGGTGATGCTCAAGCGCCTGCTGGAACTGGACGCATTGCCCGCGCGCTACGCGATCCTGGAACCCAGTGCCGACCTGCGCGCGCGCCAGCGCGAGCGGCTGGCGCGGCGGCTGATCCCGCCGGTGTCCGACCTGGTGGAGTGGCTGGACGGGCCGCCGTCGGCGCGGTGGAACGGCGTGCTGTTCGCCAACGAGGTGATCGACGCGCTGCCGACGCCGCGCTTCGCGCTGCGCGACGGCGAGGTGTTCGAGGAGGGCGTGGCGGTGGACGGCGAAGGCCGCTTCGTACGCGCCGACCGCCCGGCCGACGCGCTGCTCGCCGCCGCCGTGCGCCATGTCGAGCGCTACCTCGAACAGCCCTTCCTCGACGGCTACCGCTCCGAACTGCTGCCGCACCTGCCGTACTGGCTGCAGGCGGTGATGGGCCCGCTGGACAAGGGCGCGCTGCTGTTCGCCGACTACGGCCACCCGCGCCGCGAGTACTACCAGCCCGAGCGCGACGAAGGCACGCTGCGCGCGTACTACCGCCATCGCGTGCACGGCGACCCCTACCTGTGGCCGGGATTGCAGGACCTCACCGCCTCGGTGGACTTCACCGCGCTGGCCGAGGCGGGCACGAACGCCGGCTTCGACCTGGCCGGCTACACCACGCAGGCGAATTTCCTGCTGGGCAACGGCCTGCAGGACCGGCTGGACGAAGCCGAGGCCCGCGCCGACGCCACCACGCTGCTGCGCCTGCGCAACGAGGCCAAGCGCCTGACCCTGCCCAGCGAGATGGGCGAGCGCTTCCAGGTGATGGGCTTCTCGCGCGACATCGATTTCGACGCCGCGTTCCTGTTCAACGACCTGGGCTGGCGGCTGTGAGCGGCTTGCTCGGGCTCAAGCCCTTCCGCTACCCCTGGCTGTGGCTCGGCCTGTGGCTGCTGGCGATCGCCGCGGTGGTCGTGCTGTCGCTGGTCAACCTGAGCGGATTGCCGCCGGTGCCCGAAGGCGGCGACAAGGTCGAGCACTTCGTGGCCTACGCGCTGCTGTCGGCCTCGGCCGTGCAGCTGTTCGCCACGCGCCGCGCCTGCGTCGTCGTGGCCGTGCTGCTGGTCGGGCTGGGCATCGGGCTGGAATTCGCCCAGGGCGGACTGACCGCCACGCGCATGGCCGATCCCTACGACGCACTGGTCAACGCGCTGGGCGTCGCTGCCGGCCTGTCGACGGCCTTCACGCCGCTGCGCCATCTGTTGCAGGCGCTGGATGCGCGCCTGATGCCCGTGCGCACCTGAGGGCGCGCGGAACACCGGCTGTCCTGGCCGGTTCGCGATCGGGCACGGCTCGTGCCACCGAGTTTTTTGGTAGGAGCGGGCCATGCCCGCGATGCTTTTCGCTTTCCGGACGGTTGCAGGAAAAGCATCGCGGGCATGGCCCGCTCCTACCGCGAAACAGGAGGCGTGGCCGCGGCTGCGCTGTCTTGCGCCGCTCTCCACCACCTCAACGAATCCGGGACAAGGAGGGATCTGGATTCCGGGGTAGGCGCGCATGCCTGGGCCGGGACGTAAGGTATCGGTGCTCGACGTGCAGAGCCCGCGTGCGTCGGCCGCACAGGGCCGACCTACGGTGTTGCGCAGGTCGGGGCTACGTCCCCGACGTATCCGACAGGATGCGGTCCCACGCCGTAATCCGGAGACCCAAAAGAGCGCCGGATTGGATCCGGCGCTCGTCGGTGTGGCGGAACCGCGATCAGCGCGGCTGCAGCGTGATGCGGTCCAGCACCCACATCTGCGGACGCGTGTCGCCGGTGAAGCGCACGCACAGGTCCTGCGTGCCCGCCGTGCCGGCCGGCAGCGGCGCGTCCAGGTCGAGGAAGCCGTCGGCGCCCGGCGCGGCCGGCAGCGGCACGGTTGCCAGCTGCGTGCCCTTGCAGCCGCCGCCGAGGATTTCCAGTTCGCCCAGCGGCGACTTCGCCGGTTCGAAGTTGCGGTTCTTCTCGTCGTGCGCGAGCTGGAAGTAGTACGGGATGCGGCCTGCGCGCACCTTGATCGACGCTATCCCGTCCAGGTTGGCCTGGTTCCACTGCCAGCACGGATAGAAGATCGTCGCGTTGAAGATCGCGCGCTCGCCGTCGGCGGGGCCGTCGTCCTCCAGCCGCAGCAGCAGGCGGCCGGCGTCGGGGCACACGGCCATGACTTCGTCGGTGCGCGTCAGCAGCGAGGCCGGCGTCAGTTCGAACGTGGACGCTGGCGCCAGCGCGTGTCCGTCGGCGAACGCGGCCGCGCGCACGGTGGCCGGCAGCGTCAGGTCGAGCGGCGTGGCGAAGATCGGCGAGGCCTGCGTGGGTTCGCTGCCGTCGGTGGTGTAGTGCACCGGGTAGTCGAGCGGATTGGACAGCGTGACCTTCGCGGTGCCGGCCTTGCGGTCGTCCTCGGTCGCGATGGCGGCCTCGAACGGCGTCTTCGCGTAGCCCAGGCCGAGGGCGTCGTAGCGCGCGATCAGCGCGGGCAGGCGCGCGGCGAAGCCGGCGAAGTCCTTCTTCGCCGCCGGCGTCCAGCCGGTTTCCGCCACCGCGGCCAGGCGCGGGAACATGTGGTGCTGCAGGCGCGCGAAGGTGCGCGTGTGCTCGGTCCACAGGTTGGCCTGCAGGCCGAGGATGTGGTGGCGCTGGCCTTCCTCCAGCTCCGGCGGCACCGGTTCGAACGCGTAGACGTCCTGCAGCGTGATCAGCGCGGGACGGCCCGGCGGTTCGTTCGGCGACGCGGTCTGCAGGTAGTCCAGGTAGGTCTTGTTGGAGGGCGACATCACCACGTCATGGCCGGCGCGCGCCGCCTGCAGGCCGCCTTCGGTGCCGCGCCACGACATCACCGTGGCCTCGGCCGGCAGCTTGGCCTCGAGGATCTCGTCCCAGCCGATCAGGCGCTTGCCGTGCGCGGCGAGATACTTCTCCAGGCGTTCGACCAGGTAGCCTTGCAGGTCCATCTCGGTCTTCGCGCCCACCTCGCGCATGCGCGCCTGCTCGCGCGCGGAGGCTTCCCACTGGTCCTTGACCGCTTCGTCGCCGCCGATGTGCACGTAGGTGCCGGGGAACAGGTCGACCACTTCGCCCAGGACGTTCTCGAGGAAAGTGATCGTGCCTTCCTCGACATTGACCAGGTTGGGGAACACGCCCCACTCGCTGGACGGCGCCAGCGGCGTATCGATCGAGCCGAGCTCCGGATACGCGGAGATCGCAGCCGTCGCATGCCCCGGCACGTTGATCTCCGGCACCACGGTGATGTGGCGCTCGGCGGCGTACTTCACCACCTCGCGGATCTGGTCCTGCGTGTAGAAGCCGCAGTATGGGCGCGGCGCGCCCGTCTTCGGGTCCTTGCCGCCGTCGCCGGCGGGGATGCGGCAGCCGCCGACTTCGGTCAGCTTCGGGTACTGCTTGATCTCGATGCGCCAGCCTTGGTCGTCGGTCAGGTGCCAGTGGAAGGTGTTGAGCTTGTGCAGCGCCATCGCGTCGAGCACGCGCTTGACCTCGTCCACGCTCCAGAAGTGGCGCGCCGAGTCCAGCATGAAGCCGCGCCAGCCGAACCGCGGCGCGTCCTCGATGCGCAGCGCCGGCAGCGTGGCGCGGTCGTTGCCGCCCTGGGTGGCGAGTTGCCACAGCGTCACCGCGCCGTAGAACAGGCCGCGCTCGTCGGCGGCCTTCACGGTGATGCCGTCGGGCGCCACCTCGAGCGTGTAGGCCTCCGCCGCCTGCGCGCCTGCGTCGCCGGGTTCGAGCACGAAGCGGATCCCGCCCTTGTCGTCGCTGCCCGCGATCTCCAGCGCGGGACCGCCCGCCGCGGCCAGGTAGGCCGCGAACTGGCCGGCGACGCGCGCGGCCGCTTCGCCGTTGGCGGACAGGCGCGTGCCGCGGTCGAGGGTGAAGCTGCCCGTGCCCGTCTCCAGTCCGGCGGGCAGGGGCACCAGCGCCGGCGCGACCGGATCGGAGGCGGCGGCGCCGTCGGCGGCCGGCTTCGTGCAGCCGGCCAGGACGAGCAGGGCGAAGGCCAGTCCGGCCAGGGCGCGATGGGCGAAGGGTCGTTTCATCGGTGTCCTCGGTAGCGAGGGGCACAGCGTGCCCAAAAAAAGCGGGCCCGGACAAGTCCAGGCCCGTGAGGGAACAGCAATCCGCACAACGGTGGAGAGATCAGAACTGGAAGCGCACCGAGGCCATGATGCGGCGGCCGGTGCGGTACAGGCCGCGGACCAGCTTCTCGGTGTTCTCGACCCCGGGCACCTCGGCGTAGGAGCGGTACTCGCTGTCCAGCAGGTTCATGCCGTCCAGGCCCAGGCTGAGATGGTCGTTGATCCGGTACGAGAAGCTGGCGTCCAGCGAGTCGTAGTCGTCCGTGACCAGGAAGTTGCCGCGGTCCACCTGGGTGTAGTACTTCGAGCGCCAGGAGTAGGTCACGCGCGCGCTGAAGCGGTCGTTCTCGAAGAACGGGCTGATGTTGACCTGGTTCTTCGAGTTGAACGGCAGGTGGCTGCCGTTGTCCGCCTCGGCGTCCGCGTAGGTGTAGTTGGCGAGCAGGCCCAGCCCGTTGTCGAAGCTGGTCTGGAACGCCGCCGAGAAGCCCTTGATCGTGGCGCCGCCGGCGTTGTTCGGACGCGAGACGTCGTACTCGGTGTCGCGGCCGTCCGCCTGGTTGAAGTGGGTTTCCTTCTGGGTGGTGACCAGGATGTAGTTGTCCACCTTCTTGTGGAACAGCGTGCCGGCCAGGATCGCGTTCTCGTTGAAATACCACTCGGCCGAGAAGTCCAGGTTGGTGGACTCGTACGGATCCAGGTCCGGGTTGCCGCCGCCGCCGGTCAGGGTCTGGTCGCCCAGCCACAGGTAGCTGGACATGTCGCCGTAGTTCGGGCGGGCGATGACCTTGGCCGCCGAACCGCGCAGCACCACGGTGTCGGTGAGGTCGAACGCCAGGTTCACGTTCGGCAGGACGTCGTTGTACTTCTTCTTGACGCTGGTGGGCGCGTAGGCGGTGGCCGGGCAGGGGCTCTCGTTGACGGTGCAGGCGTAGCCCATGCTGTTCGACTCGGTCCGCACGAAGCGGACGCCGAAGTTGCCGCGCAGGCGGTCGGCGCTGAAGTCGGCCTGTGCGTAGGCGGCGTCGACGTCCTCGGTGACGGTCCAGGTGTTGGCCGCGAACGACGGATCGTTGAACGTGCTCGGCGTCGGCATCGTCTGCCACGGCGCCAGCCACTGGCCGCTGAGGATGTAGTCGGCCAGTGCCCAGCCGTCGATCATGAAGCGTGAGTTCAGGTCGCCGACGTCGCCGAAGCCGCTCAGGTAGCTGCCCGGCAGCGAGCGCGGCGAGAACTGGTCGGCGGTCAGGTCGCCGTAGCCCTTGATCGAGGCCAGCGAGACGCCCGCCATCGACTGCCCGGTCTCGTGCTCGCGGCGCTTCAGGCCGAAGCGGACCTGGTAGATCGGCGAATCGAGCAGGATGCCGAAGTCGGCCTGCGCGTACTTTTCCTCGTCGCGGGTCGGCTTGGTGACGATGTTGCCGCCCCAGCCCGGGGACCAGTTGTCGGCGGTCGGCGGGTTGGTATGCCAGCCGCCGGCCGGGCCGCCGCCGTCGAACCGATAGGCCGAGGGATCGTTGAACGGGCTGCCCGGATTGGACGGCGCGAAATGGGTGGCCACGTCGGCGATCGGCGCGGTCTGGTAGCCCGAGAAGTTGAGCCTGGGCGTGGAGCCGGAGATGTCGTAGCTGTAGTTGGCCTTGTTGAGGAACTCGCCGAACACCTGCCGGCCGGTACCGCCGGTGGCCTTGGACGTGCCGGCGTGCGCCGACGCGAACCAGCCCTCGTCCTTCCAGGTCAGCTTCAGGTCGTAGGAGTCGGTGTCCACCGTCGCCTGGCGGTTGATCAGGTCGTAGACCGTCAGCGCGTTGCGGAACGAGGCCTTGGTGATCACGCCGCCGTCGACGGTGAGGTCGGTCATGCTGCCCAGCGAGTTCCAGACGTTGCCGTTGAAGGCGAACATGGAGTGGCTGATGTTGTCGTAATCGGCCTTGACGTTGAGCGCGTTGAACTCCACGTCCAGCTTCTCGTGCGGCTTGAACTGCAGGGCCACCGAAAGGGTGTCGCGCTCGCGTTCCTGTTCGAAGTAGTGGGCGCTGATCGAGTTGGGGGCCACCGCGTCGGGGTTGGCCAGCAGCGTGGTCGCGCACGCCCCGACGCAGCTCGGCGGCATGGTCGTCGGCGGGTCGGTGGCCCAGTTGGTGGTCGTGGTGGTGATGGAGTTGGGGGAGTTGTTCGCCGGGTCGCCGCCGACGATGTAGCTGTTGCCCGTCACCGTGCCGTAGGACTCGATGCCGTCGCGGCGGATGCTTTCCTTCGAGCGCTGCGCCGACACCACGATGCCGAACGTGTTGGCCTCGTTCTTCCAGCCGAACAGGCCGGAGAAGGAGGGATCGCCGTCGCCGATGCGGTCGTTGTGGAGGTAGCTGAGCGAGCCGGAGAGGGTGGTCTTCTCCAGGTCCAGCGGCTTGCGGGTGGACACCATGACGGTGCCGCCGATCGAGCCTTCGTCGATGTGCGCCTCAGGCGACTTGTAGACCTCGACCTTGCTGACCAGTTGCGGCGCCAGCAGCGAGTAGTTGAAGGTGCGGCCGGGCTGGTCGGTGATGAACCAGTCGGCCGAGGCCACGGTCTGGCCGTTGAGCACGGTGCGGTTCAGCGCCGGGTCGGTGCCCAGGATGCTGACCTTCTCGCCCTGGCCGAACGCCTTGTCGATGGTCACGCCGGGGATGATGGTGATCGCCTCGGCCACGTTGGTGGCCGGGAACTTGCCCACGTCCTCGGCGGTGACCACGTCGATGATGGCATCGGCATCGCGCTTGGTGTCGAGTGCCTGCTTGAGGCTGCCGCGGATGCCGACCACGACGACGCGGTCGAGTTCGGAGGCGTCGGTGGACGCGGCCGGCGCGGCGGTCTCCTGCGCCTGCGCCTGCGCGACGAAGCCCAGGCACGCCACGATGGCGGCGGATAGAACGGTCTTGCGATGCTTCATGATGTCTCTCCCATCATTGCTCGAAGAATGGACGGCCCGGCACGGCGACCGCCTGCGATGTTGCGGTTGGCGTCCCCACGCCGCCCGATGCGCCTTGTCCCGGCGCTCCCCTGGTACCCGTCACGTGCCGGTGCGGGGGCACCGGCACCGCGGCGTCGCCGCCGCGCGTGTTGCGATGGAACACCGCCGGCAGGCCGGGAAGCCCGCCGGCGGCCCTGCATCAGAACTTGAAGCGCAGGTTGAGGTAGTACTGGCGGCCGTTGCTGTAGAACGCCTGCGGCTGGCCGTTGGCCTGGTAGTACTTCAGGTCCGGGTTGTTGAGGTTCAGCGCGTCCACGCTGATGCTCAGCCAGTCGGTCGCCTTGTAGCTCAGCGACGCGGCCAGGTTGTCGGTGTCATCCTGGTAGTACTGGCCGGCGCGCAGCATGCCGTGGTAGAACGAGGAACGGTACGTGTAGCTCAGGCGGGCGCTGAAGCGGTCGTTCTCGAAGTAGCCGGACACGTTGTAGGTGTTCTTCGACGTGCCTACCAGGTCCTCGCCGCCGTCCGCCTCGCCGTCGGCGTAGGTGTAGTTGGCGTTGATGCCGAAGTGGTCGCCGATCGGCTGCTCGTAGGCCACTTCGAAGCCCTTGACCTTGCCGTTGGTGTTGATCGGCGCGACCACGTCGTACAGCTCGTACTGGCCGTTCTGGTCGTTCAGCAGCTCCTGCGTGGTCACGCCGAACTTGACGTAGTTCTTCAGGTCGATCGAGAACACGCCGAACGACAGCAGCGCGCGCGGGGCGAAGTACCACTCCAGCGCGGCGTCGAAGTTGGTGGCGATGATCGGGTCCAGGCCCGGGTTGCCGGCGTTGCCGGTGTGGGTCAGGTTGGAGACCGAGTACGAGCCGGACAGCGCCGAGTAGTCGGGCAGCGTCTGCGTCTGCGACGCGGCGAAGCGGAACAGCAGGTCGTCGGAGAGGTTGAACTTCAGGTTGGCGCTGGGCAGCAGGCGCGACGGCGAGTTCTCGGCGTTCATGCGCAGGAAGTTGCCGAACAGGCTGCTGACGTCCGGGGTGAGCGGGCTGCTGGCGGCCAGGGCCTGGTAGTAGCGGATCTTCTGGCTGATGTCGACGTAGCGCAGGCCGACGTTGCCGCTCCACTGGTCGCCCTCGAAGTTCGCCTGCGCGTAGACCGAGGCCGTCCGCTCGTCGATCTTGAACTCGCTGCCGTAGTTGTGGCGGGCGCCGTCGCGGCGCACGGTGGAATTGCCGTTGACCGCATCCTCCAGCGCGTCCTGGGTGAAGTACCAGATGCGGGTCGGGAAGCTGCCGCCCAGGTCGCGGCCGAAGTCGCCGGGGTAGTAGCCGACCGCGGCGCCGGCCAGCGCGCCGGCGATGTCGCCCGGGTCCGAGCCGTAGGGGCTGCTGACTTCGCGGGTGTGGTCGGCGTAGCGCGCGCCGAACTGCAGCGAGGAGAACGCGCCCTTGTCGAGGAACAGCTTGGCGTCGGCGCTGAACCAGTTCTCCTTGTCCTCCACGCCGTAGTACTGGATGCCCCAGGTGCCGAAGCCGTTGGTGGTCGGCTGGGCGTGGTCGCCGCCCATGTACCAGTCGATCGGGCGGCCGGTGCCGTTGACGGTCCAGCCGCCGCCGCCGCCCACGCCGGTCACGACCTCGGCGATGTTCTGGGTGCCGGTCTCGCCCTTGCCCTCGGTGGTGCCCAGCTGGAACCTGACGTCCAGGTTGTCGCTGGCCGCCCAGTCGGCGTCGAAGGTGACGTAGTGCGACTTCGCGCTCGACTTCGGGCGCGAGATCATGTCGTAGATGCCGTAGCCGGTGCCGGCGACGCCCGCGTAGTCGGCCTGCACCAGCGTGTTGTTCTCGACGCGGTAGCCGGCCAGCGGCGCTTGCCGGTTGACGAAGTTGCCGGTCCACAGCATGTAGTTGCGGTTGTAGTTCTTCGCGTCCATGTCGGACACGAACGCGCTCAGGCCCAGGGTCCACGCGTCGCTGGGCTTGGCCTGCACTTCGATCAGGCCGCCCTTGCGCTCGCGCGTCTGGGTGAAGTAGGTCGAGCCGATCAGGCTGGGGAAGTAGACGCCGACCAGGTCCGGGTTGCTGATCGCGACCGGGGTGCGGGTGACGCCGTCGTCCTCGAATTCGGCGATCTGGCCGAAGCCGCCGACGATCTCCTGGCCGTCGCGGCGCAGCTCGCGCTCCTGGTAGAAGGCCTGCGCCATCACCCCGAAGGTACCGGCGTCGTTCTTCCAGTTGAACAGGCCGCTGAACTGCGGGCTGGTCTTGCCCGGGCCGTCGGCGTACACGCCGCCGATGCTGGCCTCGGCGGTGAACGGATCGGGGAACTCCAGCGGCTTGCGGGTGATGATGTTGACGGTGCCGGTGGCGCCGCCTTCGGGCAGGCTGGCCAGCGAGGACTTGTTCACCACCACCTGGCTGACCAGTTCGGACGGCAGCAGCGAGTAGCTGACGCTGCGGCCGACGGTCTCGATCTGGCTGAGGATGAACCAGTCGGCGGTGCCGATGGTGTGGCCGTTGACCAGGGTCTGGGTCAGGCTGGGGCTGGTGCCGCGCAGGCTGACGCGGTCGCTCTCGTCGAAGCCGCCTTCGTTGGCGCTGGACGAGCTGATGTTGACGCCCGGCAGGCGCTGCAGGGTGTCGGCCACGTTGCGCGCGGGCAGCTTGCCGATGTCCTCGGCGGTGACGACCTCGACGTGCGCGTTGGCCTCGCGCTTGGTGTCCAGCGACTTCTCCATGCTGCCGCGGATGCCGGTCACGACGACGGTGTCCAGGTCGGTGGCGGCGACGGGGGCCGCTTCCTGCGCCTGCGCCTGCACGGCCACGCCGAGGCAGGCCACGATGGCGGCGGAAAGGATGGATCTGCGGTGCTTCATGATGTCTCTCCCATCATTTTCTGAGTTTCGGCAGCCGTCGCTCGCGCTGTTCCGCCGTGCTTGGTGTTCCGGTACTTCGGGGCAAGGCACCGTTCCGGTGCCGCCGTTGACGCCGCGCCTGTCCCGGCGCTTCCACTCTCCGGTTCAGCCGTCCACACCCTGGTCCAGGTACCACCGGGCGGCGCCGATCACGCCCAGCTGCCCGTGCTCCACCAGCTTCACCGGGATGCGCTCCAGCGCCTCGCGCATCGATCCCTTGTTGAGGAAGCGCGGCACGAAGCTGCTGCGGATCAGGAAATCGCGGATCTTCGGCAGGATGCCGCCGGCCAGGTACACGCCGCCCTGCACGCCGTACAGCAGCGCCATGTCGCCGACCACGCTGCCGAGCAGGCCGCAGAACACGTCCAGGCTCTCGCGCGCCAGCGGGTCCTCGCCGGACTGGGCGGCCGCGGTGATCTGGCCGGGATGCGCGTACGGCGACGGCGGCGCGCCGCGCACCGCGCGCAGCGCGGCGTGCAGGTTCATCAGGCCGGGGCCGGACAGCGCCTGCTCGACCGGCACATGCGCGCGGGTCTTCAGCATCTCGGCCAGCAGCGCCATCTCCAGCGCGTTGCCGGCGGTCAGCGCGGCCTGGCCGGCCTCGGTGGCCAGCACCACCGCGCGCTTGCCGGCGGGAATCCAGACCGCCGCGCCCAGGCCGGTGCCGGGGCCCAGCACCAGCGTGGGGCCGCGCAGCGGGGCGATCGCGGGGCCGGCCAGCCGCAGGACTTCGCTGGCGTCCATCTGCGCGGTGGCGTGCGCGACGGCCTCGAAATCGTTGACCAGGCGGACGTCGTCGAAGCCCAGCTGCGCGCGCAGCTCGGCCGGCGACAGCCGCCACGGCAGGTTGTTGGTGATGACGGTGCCGTCTTCCAGCGCGTAGCCGGCGCTGGCGATCACGCCGCGCCTGGCGCGGGCGGGGCCGAGGCCGGCGAGGAAGTCGGCGACGATGTCGCCCAGCCCGGCGTGCTCGGCGCAGGCGTACTTGCGGTACTCCAGCACGCTGACCGGCACGCCCGGGTCGCGGCTGCCGCGGACCAGCCCGATGCGCACGTGCGTGCCGCCGACGTCGGCGGCGATGAAGGCATCGTCCGCGCTGCTCACGGCATCCGTCGGCATTGGATTGGCGATGGCGACCACACGTCTCCCCACATGTTCGCGGCCGGGACGTCCGCATCCCGAATGTGGCCGGAGTGTGGAAAGTGTTTGACAACGTTGTCAAGACTCTGTCATGAAATAGGCACCCGCCGGGACCTCGTGTGCGTTGAATCGGCAACAATCGCCGCATTCAGGAAACGATTGCCTGCACGGGTGGCGTTAATTATTGAAGGGGAAGGCAAAATCGGCCGAGTCCTGCGGGACTTCATGTTGCACTGCATGAAGCCGCGACGCCCATCGGGGCGGTCCGGCGCGTGTCGATATCGCCTTTCCCGGCGGCTCCCGATCGGATTCTGTGACAACGTTGTTCTCAGCTGCGGGTGCCTGCGGACCCGGCGGCTGGCCAGCCCAGGGGGATTCCCATGACCACCGCACCCGGTTCCACCACGCTGCGCTCGCTGGCGATCGTCGGCGTGCTGTTCTTCATCATCGGCTTCTTCACCTGGATCAACGGGCCGCTGATCACCTTCGTCAAGCTCGCCTTCGACCTGGACGAGGTGAACGCCTTCCTCGTGCTGATGGTGTTCTACCTGTCGTACTTCTTCCTGGCCCTGCCGGCGGCGGCGCTGCTCAAGCGCACCGGCATGAAGAAGGGGCTGGCCGCCAGCCTGTTCGTGATGGCGGTGGGCGCGGCGATGTTCGGCGAGTTCTCCACCCAGCGCTGGTACCCGGGCGCGCTGTCCGGCCTGTTCGTGATCGGCGGCGGGCTGGCGCTGCTGCAGACGGCGGTGAACCCGTACGTCAGCATCCTCGGCCCCATCGAGAGCGCGGCACAGCGCATCGCGCTGATGGGCATCTGCAACAAGGTCGCCGGCATCCTGGCGCCGATCGTGATCGGCACGCTGGTGCTGCACGGCGTCGGCGACCTGGCCGCGCAGGTGGACGCGGCGGACGCCGCCGGCAAGGCCGCGCTGCTGGACGCCTTCGCCGCCAAGATCCACGCGCCCTACCTGGTCATGGCGGGCATCCTGGTGGTGGTGGCCGTCGCCATCCTGTTCTCGCCGCTGCCGGAGGTGAAGCCGGCCGAAGCGAACGCCGAGCCGGTGCCGGCGGACCCGGGCGAGCGCGGCCGCGGCCTGGTGCAGTTCCCGCACCTGTGGCTGGGCGTGCTGTGCCTGTTCGTCTACGTCGGCGTGGAAGTGCTGGCCGGCGACGCCATCGGCGCCTACGGCAACGGCTTCGGCCTGTCGCTGGACCAGACCAAGTTCTTCACCTCGTTCACGCTGACGGCGATGCTGCTGGGCTACCTGGCCGGGCTGGTGGCGATCCCGCGCTTCGTCTCGCAGGAGCGCTACCTGGCCGTCTCCGCGACGCTGGGCGTGCTGTTCGCCCTCGGCGCGCTGCTGACGCACGGCTACGCGTCGGTCGGCTTCGTCGCGGCGCTGGGCTTCGCCAACGCGATGATGTGGCCGGCGATCTTCCCGCTGGCGATCAAGGGCCTGGGCCGGCACACCGAGACCGGCTCCGCCCTGCTGATCATGGGCATCGCCGGCGGCGCCATCCTGCCGCAGCTGTTCGCGGTGCTGAAGCAGCACTACGACTTCCAGGCCGTGTTCGCCGGGCTGGCCGTGCCGGGCTACCTGTACATCCTGTACTACGCCCTGGCCGGGCACCGGGTGGGCCGGGCGCGCGGGGCGGCGACGGCCGTGCCGGAACGCGGCATCATGGCGGACTCGCCTCCATGACGGAAACGCCCATGCGCCGACCCACCATCAAGGACGTCGCCGAACGCGCGAAGGTCTCGCTGAAGACCGTGTCCCGGGTCATCAACAACGAGCCGTCGGTGCTGCAGGGCACGCGCGCGCGCGTGCTGCACGCGATCGCCGAGCTGGACTACGAGCCGGACCAGTCCGCGCGCAACCTGCGCAGCGGCACGCCGTTCGTGATCGGGCTGGTCTACGACAACCCCAACCCGTACCACATCATCGGGGTGCAGAACGGCGTGCTGGCGGCGTGCCGGGAAACCGGCTTCGGCCTGCAGATCCACCCGGTCGATTCCACCTCGCCGCTGCTGGCGGAGGAACTGGTGGAGTTCGTGCAGCGCTCGCGGCTGGCCGGGCTGGTGCTGACCGCGCCGATGTCCGAACGCGCCGACCTGGTCGCCGCGCTGGCCGCGCGCGGGGTGAAGCTGGTGCGCATCATCGCCGCCACCGAGGATCCAGACGACGGCCTGCCCTGCGTCTACGTGGACGACCGCGACGCCGCCTACGAGATCACCGAGCACCTGATCCAGCTGGGCCACCAGCGCATCGGCTTCCTCTGGGGCGGGCTGGCGCACCGCTCCAGCACCGAGCGCTACGCCGGCTACGAGAAGGCGCTGAAGGACTACGGCATCCCGCTGGACAAGCACCTGGTGGTGCCCGGCGACTACACCTTCGACGACGGCTTCCGCGGCGCGCGCCGGCTGCTGGCGCTGCGCGAGCCGCCGACCGCGATCTTCGGCTCCAACGACGAGATCGCCGCCGGCGTGCTGGCTGCGGCCAAGTCCGCCGGCATGAACGTGCCCTACGACCTGTCCATCGCCGGCTTCGAGGACAGCCCGTTCTCCAAGCAGTCGTGGCCCCCGCTGACCACCGCCAAGCAGGCCACCCAGGACATCGCCAAGCAGGCCGCGCGCCTGCTGATCGCCGGCCTGCGCCAGGACGCCTACGACGACCATCCCACCCCCGTGCACAACCAGGGCTTCGTGCCGCAGCTGGTCGTGCGCGGTTCCACCGCGCCGGTGCGGCCGCGCGCGGAACGACCCGAGCCCTCGCCATCGCCATGACCGACACGCCGCTTCCCGCTCCCGCCGACACCCTGATGCACCAGGAGGCGGCCCAGACCGCCGACGTCGTCGCCGACCAGTACGTCCGCAACGCCGCCACCGTGCGCGCGCTGGCCGAGGACCTGCGCCGCGACCCGCCACCGTTCGTGGTGACCTGCGCGCGCGGCAGTTCCGACCATGCCGCCACCTACGCCAAGTACCTGTTCGAGACGCAGCTGGGCGTGGTGACCGCGTCGGCGTCGCCGTCCGTCGGCTCGGTGTACGAAGCGCAGCAGCGGCTGGAGCGCGCGCTGTACGTGGTGATCTCGCAGTCGGGCAAGAGCCCGGACCTGCTGCGCAACGCGGCCGCCGCCAAGGAGGCCGGCGCGCGCGTGGTCGCGCTGGTCAACGTGGAGGATTCGCCGCTCGCGCAGCTGGCCGACACCGTGCTGCCGCTGCGCGCCGGCCCGGAGCGCAGCGTGGCCGCGACCAAGAGCTACCTCGGCTCGCTGGCGGCGATCCTGCAGCTGGCCGCGTACTGGAAGGACGAAGCGCCGCTGCACGCGGCGGCGCAGGCCCTGCCCGAGGCGCTGCGGCGCGCGTGGCAGGCCGACTGGTCGCCGCTCACCGACGGGCTGGTCGGCGCGCACAACCTGTTCGTGCTCGGGCGCGGGCTGGGACTCGCCGCTGCGCAGGAAGCCGCGCTGAAGTTCAAGGAAACCTGCGGCCTGCACGCCGAGGCCTACAGCTCGGCCGAAGTGAAGCACGGGCCGATGGCGCTGGTCGGGCCCGGCTTCCCGGTGCTGTGCTTCGCGCAGCCCGACGAGACCGAGGCCGGCACGCTGGCGCTGGCGCAGGAATTCCGCGGCCGCGGCGCGCAGGTCTGGGTGGCGTCGCGCCAGGGGGACTTGCCGCTGGTCGATGCCCCGCACCCGGCGTGCGCGCCGCTGCTGACCATCCAGAGCTTCTACCGCGCGATCAACGCGCTGGCGCTGCGCCGCGGCTACAACCCCGACGTGCCGCCGCACCTCAACAAGGTCACCGAAACCGTTTGATTGCCGCCGTCATGCCGGCGCAAGCCGGAATCCATTCTGCTTCTCCGGCGATGCTGCCAGAATCGAAGTGGATCCCGGCGTCGCCGGGATGACGACCCCGCGAATTTTCCCCAGGTCCGACGCCGCATGTCCTCCCTCGCGCTCACCCACGCCCACGTCCTCACCGATGACGGATTCCGTCCGGATCTCGCGGTCCTGATCGAGGACGGACGCATCGCCGACCTCGTCGCCGCCGACGCGGTGCCGGCGGCGGCGGCCAGGCACGATCTCCGCGGCGCCACGCTGGTGCCCGGCTTCATCGACGCGCAGGTCAACGGCGGCGGCGGCGTGCTGTTCAACAACGACACCAGCGTCGAGGCCATCCGCACCATCGCCAGCGCGCACCGGCGCTTTGGCACCACCGGGCTGCTGCCGACGCTGATCAGCGACGACGCGGCGGTGATGGCGCGCGCCATCGCCGCCACCCGCGAGGCCATCGCGCAGGGCGTGCCGGGCGTGCTCGGCATCCACCTGGAAGGGCCGTACATCGCGCCGGCGTGCAAGGGCACGCACGACGCGGCGAAGTTCCGCGTGCCGGGCGAGGACGAGATGCGCATGGCCACCTCGCTGGACAACGGCGCGACCCTGCTGACGCTGGCGCCGGAACAGGTGCCCGCGGACACCATCCGCGCGATGGTCGCACGCGGCGCGCGCGTCGCCGCCGGGCATACCGCCGGCAGCTACGAACAGGTCCGCGCCGGCATCGACGCCGGCATCACCGGCTTCACCCACCTCTACAACGCGATGTCGCCGCTGCAGGGGCGCGAGCCCGGCGCGGTCGGCGCGGCGCTGGAGGACGACGGCTGCTGGTGCGGCGTGATCGTCGACGGCGTGCATGTGCATCCGGCCAGCCTGCGCGTGGCGCTGGCGGCCAAGCCGCGCGGCAAGGTGTTCCTGGTGACCGACGCGATGCCGATGGTCGGCTCGGACGATCCGTCGTTCGACCTCTACGGCGAAACCATCACCGCCGTCGACGGCGTGGTGCGCAACGCGGCCGGCTCGCTGGCGGGCTCAGCGCTGGACATGGCCACGGCCGTGCGCAACTGCGTGCGCCTGCTCGGCCTTCCGCTGGCCGAGGCGGCGCGGATGGCGTCGACGTATCCGGCCGACTTCCTCGGCCTCGGCGGCACGCACGGCCGCATCGCGCCCGGCTACCGCGCCGATCTGGTGGCGCTGGACGAAGCGTTGTGCGTGGTGGGCACGTGGATCGGCGGCCGGTAGGCGCGCCTTCGGGCGCGAAGCGTTCCGCGGGCCTGCGCCTCGCGTGGACCGCGCCCGCGGGGGACGCATGAAGCCGCCGCGCTTGGCTTCCGTCGACGCGCTGCGTGGGCTCACCGTGGCGGCGATGCTGCTGGTCAACACGCCGGGCGACTGGTCGCACGTGTACGCGCCGCTGCTGCACGCCGAATGGCACGGCTGCACGCCGACCGACCTGGTGTTCCCGTTCTTCCTCTTCATCGTCGGCGTGTCGACCGCGCTGGGCGTGGTGCCGCGCGCCGAGGCCGGCGTGCCGCGCGCGGTACTGCTGCGCGGCGTGGCGTGGCGCGCGGCGAAGATCGTGCTGCTCGGCGTCGCGCTGCACCTGCTGGCGTTCTGGCTGCTGGACCGTCCGCACGTCCGGGTCTGGGGCGTGCTGCAGCGGATCGGCGTGTGCTTCGCGGTGGCGGGCGTGCTGGCGCTGTACCTGCGGCCGCGCGCGCAGTGGGCGGCGATCGCCGCCTTGCTGCTGGGCTACTGGGCGCTGCTGGCGCCCGCGGGCTACGCCCCCTACACGAACCTGGCCGCGCGCGTGGACACCGCCCTGTTCGCGCCCTGGGTGTACCAGTGGGATGCAGTGGCCGGACGCGGCCAGGATCCGGAAGGGCTGCTGAGCACGCTGCCCGCCATCGCCACGACGCTGCTGGGCGTGCGCGCGGGCGCGTGGCTGCGCGCCGGCGCGCTGGGGCGCCTCGTCGCGGCGGGCGCGCTCGCGGTGCCGGCGGGGCTGCTGTGGGCGCACGCCTTCCCGTTGAACAAGGCCTTGTGGACCTCGTCGTACGTGCTGTTCGCCGGCGGCTGCGCGGCGCTGGCGCTGGCGGCGTGCCATGCGCTGGTGGACCGCCGCGGCTGGCCGCCGCTGGGCCGCCGTTTCGGCGTGAACGCCATCGCCGCCTACGCGGGCGCCGCGGTCATGACCTACCTGCTGCTCGGCCTGGGCTGGATGGGGCCGGTCTACCAGGCGGGCTTCGCCGGCTGGATGACACCGCGGTTCGGCCCCTACGTGCCGTCGCTGGCGTTCGCGCTGGCCTTCGTCGGCCTGTGGTGGTGCGTGGCCTGGGCGATGGACCGGCGCGGCTGGTACCTGAAGGTCTGAACCGCCGCGGCCCCTCACGCTTTTCTTCGTCCGGTGGAGTACAACGGCAACCGGTCCCCGCCGGATGCCGCCCGCATGAGAATGCCGCTGTTGCTCGCCTGCTGCTGCCTGTACCTGCCCGCGTGCCAGCGGGCGACCCTGGACGAGGACGGCGCGACCATCGTCGTGGCGTCGCAGGCCGTGCCCGCGGCGGTCCGGGTGGCATCCGATGCCGCGCCCTCGCCGGCGCTGTCGGTGCCGGTCGCGCCGGCGGCGGACGCCGGGCGCGTCATGGCCGGCCCCTCGCCGGCCCGTGCGATCCCGGATCCGCCGTTCACCAGCACCCCGGTCGCCACCTTCAACGAGCCGTGGGCGATGACCTTCCTGCCCGACGGCCGCCTGCTGGTGACGGAGAAGCGCGGCAAGCTGCGGCTGGCCAACGTCGCCACCGGCCAGGTCGGTGAGGTCGTCGGCGTGCCGGCCGTCGCCTACGGCGGACAGGGCGGCTTCGGCGACGTGGTGCTGCACCCGCGCTTCGCCGACAACCGCTGGGTCTACATCAGCTACGCGGAAGCCGGCAGCGGCGGCACCCGCGGCGCGGCGGTGGCGCGTGCCACGCTGGCGCTGGACGCCGGCGGCAACGGCGGCAGCCTGTCCAACCTGCAGGTGATCTGGCGGCAGGTACCGAAGATCAACGGCGAGGCGCACTACGGCCACCGGCTCGCGTTCGGCGCCGACGGCAAGCTGTGGATCACCTCCAGCGAGCGCCAGGCGATGACGCCGGCGCAGGACCTGCAGTCGACGCTGGGCAAGCTGATCCGCCTCAACGACGACGGCAGCGTGCCGCCGGACAACCCGTTCGCCGCGCAGGGCGGCGTCGCCGCGCAGGTGTGGACGCTGGGCCACCGCAACCTGCTCGGCATCGCCTTCGACGGCGCCGGGCGCCTGTGGACGCACGAGATGGGGCCGGCCGGCGGCGACGAACTCAACCTGATCGAGCGCGGCAGCAACTACGGCTGGCCGGTGGTCTCCAACGGCGACCACTACGACGGCACGCCGATCCCGCGCCACTCCACCCGCCCCGAATTCAACGCGCCGGAAGTGTCCTGGAACCCGGTGATCGCGCCGGCCGGCTTCGTGATCTATTCCGGCAACCTGTTCCCGTGGTTCCGCGGCCGGGGCTTCATCGGTGGGCTCGCCTCGCAGGCGCTGGTCGAGATCGAGTTCGACGGCACCCAGGCGCGCGAAGCGCGGCGCTACCCGATGGGCAACCGCATCCGCGAAGTGGAGCAGGGCCCCGATGGCGCCCTGTGGCTGCTGGAGGACGGCAGCAGCGGCCGCCTGCTCAAGCTCACCCCGAACCGCAGCTGAGCGCATCCGCGCCGCGGCCCACGGGCCATGGCGCATCGACAGGTACCTGCCCGGCCCCTGTAGGAGGGGCTTCAGCCCCGACCGCAACGACTTCTCTTGGTCACGGAACCACGCGGATCACACGGATGAAGCCCGACCGGCTCTTCCTCGATGCCGACCGCTACGCCGCGATCCCGTTCCAAGCCGGCCTCGCACCCCATGGGCCGCATCCATCCGCACCAAGAAACGCAGCATGCAGCCGCGCGACTCAGCCCGCCTTGCCCGCACCGGCGATGGCGCGTTGCTGGCGGCCGTGGTGGATGTCCAGGTACAAACTGTAGGCGGCGGTGAACGCGGGCAGCAGGTTCTGCAGCACGCCCACGGCGTCCTGCTTGGACGAGAACAGGAAATAGCTCAGCGCCATCAGGCTGCCGCACAGGCTCATGTACCAGAACAGCCGCGGGATCACCGGCCGCCGCGCGCGCCGCGAGGCGACGAACTGCACCAGCCAGCGCGCGCCGAACAGCGCCGCGCCGGCCAGGCCGATCAGCTTCCACGGCGTCATGTGCAGGCCGGTCCAGCCCAGCCAGACGATCTCCTGGTCCATCGCGCTCACGGCTTGCGCCCCGCGTTGATCTCGCTGACGGCGGTGACGTGGCTGCGCTGGATCAGCCACGCCACGCCCATCAGGTCGCGGATGCCGACCAGCGCGCGGCCGAGGTTGGTGTACTTGGACTGGCCCGAGCCGCGCGGCCGGTGCGAGACCGGCACGCTGACCGTCTTCCAGCCCGCGCGCTGCATCAGCGCGGGCAGGTAGCGGTGCATGTGGTCGAAGTAGGGCAGGTCGAGGAAGGCGGCGCGCTCGAACAGCTTGATGCCGCAGCCGGTGTCCGGGGTGGCGTCGCGCAGCAGGCGCTGGCGGATGCGGTTGGCCCAGCGCGAGGCCCAGCGCTTGCTGGCGCTGTCCTTGCGGTCCACGCGCCAGCCGGCGAACAGCCTGATCCGCGGGTCGGCGTCCTCGCGCGCCGCCAGCAGCTTCGGGATGTCGGCCGGGTCGTTCTGGCCGTCGCCGTCGAGGGTGGCGATCCACGGCGACAGCGCGTGCTTCACGCCGGTGCGGATCGCCGCGCTCTGGCCGCTGCGGTGCTGGTGCACCAGCACGCGCAGTTCCGGCACCTCGGCGCGCAGCGCGGTGAGCGCGTCGCGGGTGCCGTCGTCGGACTGGTCGTCGACGCAGACGACGTCGAACGCGATGCGGCCGCGCAGGTGCCGCACCACCTCGTGCACCAGCGGCCCGATGTTGTCCCGTTCGTTGAAGACCGGGATGACGATGGAAAGGGTGTTCATGGCAGCCTCGCGAAAGCCGGCGCGGTCATTGTTGGCGGCGGCAGGTCAGGAAAATGTCGTGGTCCGGGCGGTATAACGCCGTCTTCACGTCGGTCAGCCCCAGCACGGTGTGGAACAGCGCGTCGTGGTCCAGCTGGCGCGCCGCCTGGCGCCGCAGGCAGCCCTCGTCCAGCCGCGTCGCGCGGCGCCAGCCCGGCGAGAACCACGCCACCATCGGCACCTCCAACTGCTCGCGCGGCGCGATCGCGTATGGCATGCCGTGCAGGTACAGGCCCTTCTCGCCCAGCGACTCGCCGTGGTCGGAGACGTAGAGCAGGGCGGTGTCGTAGCCCGGCAGCGCCGACAGGCGGTCGATGGCGCCCGCCAGCACGTGGTCGGTGTAGGCCAGCGCGTTGTCGTAGGCGTTGACGATCTGCTCGCGGCTGCAGCGCCCCAGGTCCGAGGTCTCGCAGACGGGGAGATAGCGGCGGAACGCCGGCGGGTAGCGCTCGTAGTAGGTGGGCCCGTGGTTGCCCAGCATGTGCAACACGATCACCTGGTCGCCTTCGCGGCGCGCCGCGGCCTCGGCCAGCCCCTCCAGCAGGATGCCGTCGTGGCAGCGCCTGCCGTTGCACAGGCCAGGATCGGTGCGCGCGCGCAGGTCTTCCGTCGGCAGCCCGGTGCAGACGCCCTTGCAGCCGGACTGGTTGTCGCGCCACAGCGTGGCCACGCCGGCGCGCTCCAGCACGTGCAGCAGCGACTGGTGGCCGCGGATCGCCTTCTCGTCGTAGCGTTCGCGCCCCCACGGCGAGAACATGCACGGCAGCGACACTTCCGTGCTGCTGCCGCAGGCGGCGACGTGCGGGAAGTTGAGGACGTCGCGCTTCGCCAGTTCCGGCGTGGTCTGGCGCGCGTAGCCGTTGAGGCCCCAGTTGGCGGCGCGCGCGGTCTCGCCCACCACCAGCACCAGCAGGCGCGGCCTGCGCATGGTGGCGGCAGGCGACTGCACCGCGTCCTCGCCGATGGGCAGTTGCGGGCGCGCGCGGCCCGGGGGATCCTCGCTGACGACCTTCGCCAGCGACACCAGCACGTTCGCCGGCGTGACCAGGTAGCGGACCTCGCGCTGGTTGCGCACGAACGCGGACAGCGGCTGCAGCGACGGCAGGATGCCGGCGAGCCCGACCGCGAGCATCGCGGCCAGGAAGGCCAGCCGCGCCAGCAGCGCGCGCGGGAGGGTGCGCGGCCGCAGCCGCACGCGCCACACCGCCACCAGCGCCGGCACCGCGGCCAGCAGCGGCGGCAGCGCGTCCGCGCCGGCCAGGTCGGCGGCCTCGCGCCAGTCGGTGTGCAGCACGTTGCGGACCATGTCGGCGTCGATGTAGATGCCATACGCGGCCATGTAGTGGCCCGCCAGCGCCGCGAGCACCACCAGCGCCGACAGCACCACGCGCGCGGTGCGGCGCCAGACCAGCAGGGACAGCCAGACGCCGTGCACCGCGGTGACCAGCAGGAACAGCGACAGCGTCCACGTCCACTGCGACCCCGGCTGCGGCGCCGCGGCGCGCCAGAACACCGCGTTGGCGAACAGGCTGAAGTACAGGCAGGCGGCGAGGATCAGCGTCTCGGTGCCCAGCAGCGGGCGGACGGCGAGCAGGGCGCGCGCGCGCCGCCAGCGGGACGGCGCGGCGGTGCGGTCGAGGACGGAGGCGTTCATGCGCGCGCCTCCGCCGCCGGCGTGCGGCCCTGCCGCGTGCCGGCGAGGTCGACCAGGCCGGCGAGGGTCCAGCACACCGCCAGGCTGGCGACGTCGTGCGACAGGAAGTGCGCGCCCCGCAGCTGCTGCGCCAGCCCGAAGGCCGCGCCGGCCAGCAGGCCGACCGCGAGCCCGGCGTGGCGCCAGCGCGGCGCCGCGTGCAGGAAGAAGAAGTACAGCGCCACCCAGGCGTAGCCGCAGGCGGCGTGCGCGGCAGGAAAGCAGGCGGCATGGCCGAGCGCGGCGGGGCGCAACGCGAGCAGCGGCAGGGACGGGCGCTCTCCGCCCAGGCCCTGCAGGTCCCACGGGCAGTCGACCTGGGTGACGGCCTTCAGCGCGGCCACGCAGGCGGTCGACAGGAGCAGCGCCAGCAGCAGCCGCGCCGCGGGCCGCGTCCAGCGGGCCGATGCCGGTCGCCGCCAGTACGCCAGCGTGGCGGCGAGCACGCCCAGCCACGCCAGCAGGCTCGCCGTGCGGCCGCCGCGGTGCAGGACGGTCTCCAGCAGCACGCTGTGCTTGAGCGACCAGGCGTCGCCTTCCCAATGGAACAGCCACGCCGCCCAGTGCATGTCCAGCTGGCGCGCGGCGAGCCAGGCGACCAGCAGCAGCGGCACGGAAACCTGCAGCAGGCGCACACGGTGCGCCGCGCGCGGAGGAACGATCGGGAACGGCGATGCGGACATGCGGAGCGGATGCGCGGAGAAGTGCGCGCATGCTCGTGGCCGCGATGTCGTAGCGCGGTCGGACAGCCGTCGGAATCGCGTTAAAGCGCGTCCTGGCGCGTTGCGGCCGCGCGCCGCGTTGTGCGGGGTTCAGTCTTCGCCGACGTCCGCCGACCAGTCGGCCGGCACGTCGCAGCCCGCGATCCACGCCCCGCCCGGCGCGAGGATCCACGCGCGCCGGTTGGAGGCGCCGATGTCGACCACCTTCGCCGGATCCAGGCACGGGCCGATGGCTTCCCTGCGCAGGAACAGCCAGCGCCGGTCCGGCGCGTCCCGCAGCCACGCGTGCGCGTGCTGCCACTGCTCCACCCACGGCTGCTTGAAGCCGAAGTCGGCGACCGGACGGTCGGCCTGCAGCAGGTGCTGTTCGCGCCAGCCCAGCATGGCCAGCTCCGCGTCCGGGCCGATGCGTTCGCCCACGCGCCGCATCAGCGCCTGGGCGGAACTGTCGGGGCTCAGCGCCGGCATGACGCCCAGGCCGTAGGCCGTCCACAGCGCCGCGGTGCACGCCACCAGCGCCACCACGACGCGCCGCCGCGCGACCGCCATCGCGACCAGCGCGGCGAGGGCGAAGCCGAGCAGCCAGTGCGCCAGCCGCGCCGCCGTGCCGAGGTCCATGCCGCGGCCTTCGAGCAGGCCCTGCAGGCGTCCGGGCGGCGCGGCGAGCAGCCACGTGCCCAGCGCGCCCGCGGCCAGCGCCAGCACCGCCAGGTACGTCCACAGCGTCGCGCGCACGGCGCGCCGCCGCAGCAGGCCCGGCAGCAGCGGCGAGGCCGCCACCGCCAGCGCGGGCAGCATCGGGAAGATGTAGACCTCGCGCTTGCCCGGGCTGGCGCTGAAGAACACCAGCACCAGCAGCGCCCATCCCAGCAGCAGCGCGTGGCGCGGATCGGCGCGCTTCAGCCGGCGCCCCCACGCCGGCAGCAGCCACGGCGCCAGCAGCACGCCGGGCAGCCACAGCGTCAGCATCGACTGCAGGTAGTACCAGGCCGGCTTCACGTGGTGCCACGCGTTGGCGTAGCGGGTGCCGGTCTGCTTGAACAGCATCTCGCGCGCGTACGCGTGCAGCGCCGGATCGGACGACGCCAGCGCGGTCGCCAGCATCGGCGCCAGCCAGACGCCGGCGCCGAGCAGGAAGCCGGCCACGCCCGCCAGCGCGTGTGCGCCGCGGTGCGCGGGCAATGGCCGCCGCGATCTCCGCCGCACCCACAGCCACGGCAGGAACACCAGCAGCGGCAGGAAGCCCACGCCCTTGGTCACCGTGCCCAGCCCGGCGGCGAACGTCCCCAGCGCCAGCAGCCACGGGCTCGGCTTCTCCAGCAGGTAGCGCAGCAGGGCCCACAGCGACAGCGTGGTCATGCCCACCAGCACCATGTCGATCTGCCCGCGCTTGGCCTGCAGGACGAACTGCAGGCAGGCGAACAGGCCCAGCACCGCGCAGGCCGCCGCGCGGCGGCCCCACAGCCGGCGCGCCAGGTCGCCCGCCAGCGCCAGCGTCAGCAGCGCCGCCAGCAGCGACGGCAGCAGGAACGCCACCGGCCAGCTGCGCACCAGCAGGTAGCTGGCGGCCTGCAGCCACATGAACACCGGCGGCTTCTCGGCGTACAGCTCGGTGCCGCGGTGCGGGAACAGCCACTGGCCGGTCTCGACCATGGTCCGCGCGGCCAGCACGAAGCGCGGCTCGTCCGCCGGCATCGGCTCGCGCAGGCCCAGTCCCGCCAGCAGCGCCCACGCCATCAGCGCCAGCAGCAGCGGCGCCTGCCAGCGGGGGGCGTGTCGGAGGCCGCGGGTCGGGATCATCGGAGGGTCGCGCCGGTCTGCAACGGGGCGCATGATCGTGGATCATGGCGCGTGAGAGATTCGTCGGAATTCCGACGGCGCTTCGACGTCCGGCCTGCGATGCTGCCGGCCCCCCCTTCCTGCTGGCGCGGACCTTGCCGATGCGGCTGCTGGTCATCGAAGACAACCGGAACCTGGTGGCGAACCTGTTCGACTACTTCGAGGCGCGCGGCCACACCCTGGACGCCGCGCCCGACGGCGTGACCGGCCTGCACCTGGCCAGCACGCAGGCCTACGACGCCATCGTGCTGGACTGGATGCTGCCGCGCCTGGAGGGCCCGGACGTGCTGCGCCGGCTGCGCGAGGAGCACGACTCCGGCGTGCCGGTGATCATGCTGACCGCGCGCGACGAGCTGCCCGACAAGATCGCCGGCTTCCGCGCCGGCGCCGACGACTACCTGACCAAGCCGTTCGCGCTGCCGGAGCTGGAAGTGCGGCTGGAGGCGCTGATGGCCCGCGCGCACGGCCGGCGGCGGCGCAAGCTGCTGGAAGTGCACGACCTGAAGCTCGACCTGGCCACGCTGGAGGCCACCCGCGGCGGGCAGTCGCTGCACCTGTACCCGGCCTGCCGCAAGCTGCTGGAGACGCTGATGCAGGCCAGCCCCGCCGCGGTTACCCGCCAGCAGCTCGAACACGCGCTGTGGGGCGACACGCCGCCCGACGGCGACATGCTCCGCTCGCACATCTACGAACTGCGCCGCAGCGTCGACGGCCCGTTCCCGGTCAAGCTGATCCAGACGCTGCCGCGCACCGGCTACCGGCTGGCGGTGCCGCACACGGACGAGGGCGATGACAAGGCGCCGTAGCCTGCATGCGCAGGTCATGCTCTGGCTCGGCGGCTACGCGGTGCTGCTGGCCGGCGTGATCATGCTGTTCCTCGCCGACGAGTTCCTCGAGGACCGGGTGTGGGAATCCGTGCTCAAGCAGGAGATCGCGCAATACCTGGAGCACAAGGCCGCGGATCCCGGCTACCGCTGGCAGGACACCGACGTGCTGCGGCTCTACGTCGCGCCGGAACGCCCGCCGCCGCCGGCCCTCGCCGCCCTGCCGCCGGGCGTCCACGACGACCTCTGGCTCGACGGCCGCGAGATCGTGGTGCTGGTGCATCGCGTGAAGGGCGCGGACTACGTCGTCGTGCGCGACATCACCGAACTGGAGGTCATCGAGGACGCGCTGATCCTGGCCCTGCTCGGCTCCGCGCTGGTGCTGGTGGTGGTGGGAGGGGTGCTGGTCGCGCGGGCGTTGCGGCGTTCGCTGCGTCCCCTGTCCGAGCTCGCCGACGACATCGTCGCGCTGTCGCCCGACCATGCCGGCCAGCGCATCGCCGTGGGCGAGCGCGCCAGTTCGGAAATGCACGTCATCGCCAACGCGCTGAACGACTACCTGCGCCGGCAGGACGCCTTCGTCGAGCGCGAGCGCGTCTTCATCGACACCGCCAGCCATGAGCTGCGCACGCCCATCGCGGTCATCGCCGGCGCCAGCGAACTGGCGCTGGAGCAGCGCGGCCTGCCGCCGCCGGCGCGGCACCAGGTGCAGCGCATCCACCGCACCGCGCGCGACGTGGAGCGGCTGATCATGCTGCTGCTCACGCTGGCCAGGGACCCGGCGCGGCTGTCGCGCAACCACGACGTGGTGCCGCTGCACGAACTGCTGCCGGACATCGTCGACGACCACCGCCACCTGATGCGGGGCAAGGCGCTGGAGATCGCCATGGACGACCTCGCGCCCAGCACCGTGACCGCGCCGCTGCACATCGTGCAGGCGGCCATCGGCAACCTGCTGCGCAACGCCATCGAGAACAGCGACCAGGGCCGGATCGTGGTGCGCCTGGACGCCGACGCGACGGTGACCATCGAGGATCCCGGCCACGGCATGACGCCGGAGGAAACCAGCCGCATCTACGCGCAGATGGCGCGCGGCGGCGGCCGCGAGGGCGGCGGCATCGGCCTGGACCTGCTGGCGCGGCTGTGCGAGCACCTCGGCTGGGCGCTGTCGATCCAGTCCGCCCCCGGCCGCGGCACGATCAGCCGGCTGCGCCTGTCGCGCTGAGGAACGGCCGTCCGCTCGACGGCACCGGCCCTTGCCGCACCGGGATGGATGGTTCTCGGTGTAGGAGCGACGTGAGTCGCGACCGCGGAAAAGAAGGGCTCGTGGGCAGTCGTCGTCGCGTCGCGTTCCGTTCCGCCCCTTCTCGCGCCTCAGCCCGCGGCGCGCGCCTCGCGTACCGCGCGCACGCGCGCCTCGTGCACGGCCTTGCCGATCTCCGGCCCGGTCATCCCCTCGCGCGCCACGTCCCGCGCGCCGACGGCGCAGGCGGCCGCGTGCAGCCGCACCAGTTCGCGGCCCTGCGGGTAGTCGGCGTCCTCGCTGCCGCCGCGCCCGCGCTTGTCGGCCTCGCAGACGAGGGCCAGCCACGGGATGCGCTCCGGCCGGCGGAAGGCGTCGCAGCGGGTGAGCAGTTCGACCACGGTGGCGTCGCGCAACTCGGCCAGCCGGTGCACGTTGAGGTGCTCGCGGCAGGCCATCACCGCCAGCTCGCGGTGGTCGACCGGCACCTTCAACCGCTCGCACAGCGCCAGCACCGGCTTCACGCCGGCATGCTCGTGGCCGATGTGCTTGGGCAGCACGTCGGCGGGCGTCAGCGCCTTGCCCAGGTCGTGGACCAGCGCGGCGAAGCCGATGCGCGCATCGCCCGGCGCCAGCCGCGCGGCCATGTCGCTGACCAGTTCCTGGTGCCGGCCGGTGTCCACCTCGGGATGGTATTCCGCGCGCTGCGGCACGCCGTACAGCGCGTCGACCTCCGGCAGCACCACCGCCAGCGCGCCGCAGGCGCGCAGCGTGGCCAGGAAGGCCGAGGGCGTCGCTGACGCCAGCGCGCGCCGCAGTTCCTGCCAGACGCGCTCGGGCACCAGTGCATCGAGTTCACCGCTGGCGACCATCGCCTGCATCAGCGCCATCGTCTCCGGCGCGACGGTGAAGCCCAGCGACGCGAAGCGGGCCATGAAGCGCGCCGCGCGCAGCACGCGCAGCGGATCCTCGACGAAGGCCGGCCCGACGTGGCGCAGCACGCGCGCCTCGATGTCGCGCGCGCCGCCGTACGGATCGACCAGGGCGCCGTCCCCGTCCTGGGCGATGGCGTTGATGGTGAAGTCGCGCCGCCGCAGGTCGTCCTCCAGCGTCACCGACGGGTCGGCATCGACCACGAAGCCGCGGTAGCCACGCCCGCTCTTGCGCTCGGTGCGCGCCAGCGCGTGCTCCTCGCCCGTGTCCGGATGCAGGAACACCGGGAAATCCCGGCCCACGGCCTTGAAGCCGCGCGCTTCCATCTCCGCCTGGGTGGCGCCGACCACGACCCAGTCGCGGTCGCCGGGCGGCAGCCCCAGCAACCGGTCGCGCACCGCGCCGCCGACGAGATAGGTCTTCATGCCGCCATGATGCCGGATCGCCGCGGCGCGCGCTTCTCTTGCTTCCGATTACCCCTTGTAGGAGCGACGTCAGTCGCGACCGCAAGAACGAAGCGTCTTTGGCCACGGATCAACGCGGATACACGCGGACAAAGCTTTCGATGGCTCTATCCGTGTTGATCCGCGTTGATCCGTGGCCTCATCGGCTTTTCATTCTTGCGGTCGCGACTGACGTCGCTCCTACAGGGAGCGATTCGCGCGTCAGCTCCTGGGCATCTGCGCATCGGGGCAGGCGAAGGGTTTCCGCTTCGCCTGCACGCGGCCCAGCATGCGGTCGGTGACCGGCAGGGCGGTGCCGTCCAGGCGCCAGTCGTAGATCACGCTGAAGGCCAGCACGCGCGCGACGTACTCGCGCGTTTCCTTGTAGCTGATCGTCTCGATCCAGATGTCGGGATCGAAGCCCGGCCGCTGCGACTGCCAGCGCGCGGTCAGCGCCGGGCCGGCGTTGTAGGCGGCGATGGCGACGTAGGGCACGCCGTACTTGTCCTCCATCTCGCGCAGGTAGGCGGTGCCGATGGCGATGTTGGTGTCGGCGTCGTACAGGCTGGCCGCGCCGGCGTAGGGGATGCCCAGGCGCCTGGCCACGCCGGCGCCGGTGCCGGGCAGCACCTGCATCAGCCCCATGGCGTTGGCGCCCGAGCGCGCCTTCGGGTTGAAGACGCTCTCGGCGCGGATCTCCGCCGCGACCCAGGCCGGGTCGATGCCGTGCTTCGCGGCCTCGCGCCGGATGCTGTCGCCGTGGTGCAGCGGGAAGCGCAGTTCGTACAGGCGCTGTTCGTCGGGTTGCTTGCCGAGCGCGAACACCGCGCGGTCGAACCAGCCGTTGTCGCGCGCCACGTCCACCGCGAGGCGGCGCTGGGTGTCGTCGAAGCGCGACAGCGCGTCGTTCCACTCGGCGGTCGCCCAGCCCGGGCGCTCCAGCTGCCACAGTTCCATCGCGCGCACGAGCGCGGGGTCGCGCGCGACCGCCTGCTTCGCCGCGGCGGGGTCGTTGGGGATCCACGCGCACAGCGCGTACGGCTGGTCCAGGCGGTCGGCGGCGAGGAAGCCGTGGAAGGTGGGGCTGGCGGCGGCTTCGCGGAACAGGCGTTGCGCAGTGGCGCGGTCGCCGGTCTTCTCCGCCATGCGCGCCTCGAACCAGCGCCAGCGCGAATCCGCGCGCTGCGCCGCCGGCATCCTGCCCAGCGCGGCCAGCGCCGCCGGCCAGTCGCCGCGCGACAGCGCCTCGCGCACGCGCCATTCGTGCAGGCGCGCGTCGTAGGCGGATTCGGGCACGTCGCCGAGGCGACGCGCGGAGTCGGGGCCGTACGAGGCGACCGTCCACAGCGCGATCTGGTACAGCACCTGCGCGCGGTCGCCCTCGCCCATGCCCAGCGCGTCGGCGTACTGCGGCAGCAGGCGCTCGGCGGCATCGGGATCGTTCTGCGCCAGCTTCGCCAGGCCGTGCGCGGCCATGCGCCGGCTGCGGTCGGTCTTCGGCCAGTTCAGCGCGCGCGGGTGCACGGCGTCGATGAAGGCGGCGTAGTCGTTGGCCAGCGCGGCCTCGTCGGCGGGCAGGCCGCGCGCGGCGCCGCGCATCACCCCGGGCTGGCGCTCCGCCGCGGCCGCCTCGATCCGCTCCCAGCGCAGCGCGGGCGTCAGCCCGCCCTGGCTGGCGAGCACGTTGAACACCGGGTCGCAGCCGTCGGGCAGGGACTTCGCGCCCTTGCGCCAGATCGCCTGCGCCTGCTCGGTCCAGGCGGCGTCGGTGCGGCCGGTGGCCTGGCGCGCGCGCAGGTGGGCGCATTGCAGCGCGACGCTGTCGGTGGGCTTCCACGCCTCGAGGAACGCGGGCCAGTCCTGCCGCCGCGCCAGCGCCGCCAGCCACAGGTTGCGGAACTGCGCGGCCACCGCCTGGCCCTCGTAGCGCTTCAGGAACGCCTGCGCCTGCGAGGTCGGGACGGTGTCCGGGTCGCGGCGCAGCGCGGCGAATTCGATCCAGCCGTAGAGGGGATGGCGGACGAGCGCCGAGGCGGCGGCGGCGTCGAAGCGGCCGGCTTCGGCGGCGGCCAGGGCATCGCGGACGGCGGGACGCTGGGCGTCGAGCGATTGCGCGCGCGCGGCCGGCGCGATGCACAGGCCGGCGAAGGCAGCGAGTACGATGGCGGGGGGAATGCGGATCATGCCGGGACTATACGGACGCCGGCTGAACGTCCCTGTAGACGGGCGACGACAGCGAGGTGGCGTTTGGAAGGCGTGTGGATATTCCCGGTGCTCGGCGTGCTGGCCGGCATCCTGGCGGGCCTGCTCGGCATCGGCGGCGGCCTCGTGCTGGTGGCCGCGCTGGCCTGGATCCTGCCGTTGCACGGCATCCCGAAGGACGCCGCGATGCACGCGGCGCTGGCCAGTTCGCTGGCGAGCATCGTGCTGACCGCGGCGTCGTCGGCGTATGCGCACCACCGCCGCGGCAGCGTGCTGTGGCCGACGGTGGCGTGGATGGTGCCGGGCCTGCTGCTCGGCGGCTGGCTCGGCAGCGGCCTGGCGGTGTACCTGGACGACGCCGTGCTGCGCTGGATCGTGGCCGGCTACTGCTTCGTTGCCGGCGCGCAGATGGCGTTCGGCGGCAACGCGCATCCGGAAGGCCGCGGCGTGCCGGCGCCGCGCGGCCCCGCGATGAGCGCCGCGGGCACCGCCATCGGCGCGGTGTCGGCGGTGGTCGGCATCGGCGGCGGCAGCATGACCGTGCCGCTGCTGGTGTGGCGCGGCGTGCAACCGGTGCGCGCGGTGGGCACGTCGAGTGCGTGCGGCGTGGCGATCGGCATCGCCAGCGCGGCCGGCTATGCGCTGCATGCGCCGGCCGGCGCGCTGCCCGCGCACGCCGTCGGCTACATCTACCTGCCCGCGGCGGTCGGCGTGGCCATCGCGTCGGTGCTCGCCGCGCCCTACGGCACCCGGCTGGCGCACCGGATCGGCGGCAAGGCGCTGAAGCGCGTGTTCGCCGTGTTCATGGTGGTGATGGCGATCGCCATCGTCGCCAGCGGTTAATGCGGGGGATTATCTACACGCATTTAGTTGTTAACGATCGTGACGACGATGTGCATGAAATCAAGGTAATCGGATTTACTTGTGGATAATGCCGGTTACCTTCTTCGAAACGGTGACTTGTTTCCGTTGTCGGCGTTTTACCGATTCTTTACAACGAAGGGCACGCCGCGCCGGGCGTCGGGCCGCGCGGCCCCACCCTTCGGAGAGAGAACCATGGAACCGCGCCGCCATCCCCTGGCTTCGGCCTTGCAGTTCGCGTTGCTCAGTGCCTTCCCCGTGATCGCCCTGGCCCAGGAGGCCACCACGCTCGACACGGTCACCGTGACCGGCAGCCGCATCAAGCAGACCAATGCCGTGACCGCGCAACCGGTGTTCGTCCTGGACAGGGAGAAGCTCGCGCAGACCGGCGTGCAGAGCGTCGGCGAGATCCTCCAGCAGCTCACCGCCGGCGGCAAGGCGTTGAACGCGAAGTTCAATTCGTCCGGCAACTTCGGCTATCCCTCGGATGGCGGCGGCATAGGCGCAGGCTCCGCGCAGGTGGACCTGCGCCACCTGGGTTCGCAGCGCGTGCTGGTGCTGGTGGACGGCATACGCTGGGTCAACGAATCGTCCGCGTCGGGCGTCTCCGGCAGTGCCGACCTCAATACCATCCCGCTGGCCATCGTCGACCGCATCGAGGTGCTGGAGGACGGCGCGTCGGCGATCTATGGTTCCGATGCCATCGCCGGCGTGGTGAACATCATCACCCGCAAGAAGTTCGACGGCGCCGAGATCCATACCTACTACGGCGAGTACAGCCGTGGCGGCGAAACCACCGAAGCATCGCTGACGCTGGGCGGCGGCGGCGACCGGTTCTCGGGCGTATTCGCCGCCAGCTACTACGAGCAGAAGTCGATCAGTGCGGCCGACTGGGGACAGTCGGCCTTCCCGCAACCGGGGGCGGGCCTGGCCGCGGGCAGTTCGGCGATTCCGCAAGGGCGCTTCACCTTTTGCGACCCGGCGCGCCCGGTGGGCAGTTACGGATCCTGCACGCCGAGCGAGGAGTTCTTCTACGATCTGGCGCTGAACGACGCCACCACCACGCCGGTATGGAATCCGGCCGATCCCTCGGCCGGTACCTACCACGATTTCACCGGTGCCGACCGCTTCAATTTCGCGCCGTACAACCTGCTGTTGACGCCGAGCAAGCGCAAGTCGCTGTTCGGGTCGGTGAACTTCGACCTGACCGACAACGTCCGGCTGCACGCGAAAATGCTCTACAACAACCGTCAGTCGACCAACCAGGCGGCGCCCGAACCGATCTTCGTCGGGCCGTACGCGGGCACCGGCGGCATCGCCGACACCATCATGATCTCGGCGGCCAATCCGTATAACCCCTTCGGCATCGACCTGGTCCCGGGACAGAATTTCGGGTGGGTGACCAAGCGGCCTGTGGAAGTGGGGCCGCGCATTTTCAACCAGGACGTCGACACCACGTACTTCAACATCGGCCTGGATGGCCTGTTCAACATCGGCGAGCGCAGCTTCAGCTGGGACGCCAACTACGTGCATGCCGAGAACAAGGCCGACCAGGTATTCCTCAACGGCTACAACATGGCCAACATCGCGCTGTCGCTCGGCGACCCCGCGGTGTGCGCGGCCGTCCCCGGCTGTGTGCCACTGGACCTGTTCGGCGGCCAGGGTCGTCCGATGACGCAGGAAATGATCGACTGGATCCGCACGCGCCAGATCGACAGCAGCAAGCAGGTGCTGGACATCGCTTCGGCGAACCTGACCGGCGACCTGTTCGGCATCGGCGACCGCATGGCGGCGTTCGCGGCGGGCGTGGAACATCGTCGCTACAAGGGCGAGTTCAATCCCGACCCGCTGCGGCAGACCGGCGAATCGCAGGACTCTTTCGCTGCCCCGGTATCGGCGGACTACGACGTCAGCGAGGTGTACACCGAGTTCAATTTCCCGGTGCTGGCATCGCTGGACCTGAGCGCGGCAGTACGGTTCTCGGATTACTCCACGTTCGGCAACGAAACCACGGGCAAGCTGGGCTTCCGCTTCCAGCCGGTGGAGGACCTGGTTTTCCGCGGCACGTACTCGCAGGGCTTCCGCGCGCCGAACCTGGGCGAGTTGTATGGCTTGACCCAGTTCGGCGCCACGCTGGTCGATCCGTGCGGCCCCACCGGCGCGCCAGTGGTGAACACGGCTGATGGCATCTCGCCCGGACTGGAAGCGGCCTGCGTCGCGCAGGGCGTGCCGAACAACTTCGAGCAGGCCAATACGCAGATCACCACGTTCACCGGCGGCAACCCCGACCTGTCACCCGAAAAATCGGACAGCTACACGGTGGGCATGGTGTACAGCCCCGGCTGGGCGGAGGGCCTGTCGTGGTCCGACAAGCTCGACATCGAACTGAGCTACTACCACCACAAGATCGACGACGCGATCGCCCCACGCGACATCCAGGCGCTGCTCAACGCCTGCCTCGCGGCCGGCGGGCTGGATGCTTCCCTGTGCTCGCCCTTCAGCCGCGGCAGCAGCGGCAACCTCAATCCGCCGGAGAACTTCCTGGACAACCTGGCGACCATCGAGACCGATGGCCTGGACGTGAAGGTCGATTGGACCAGCCCGGACTGGGGCTGGGGGGTACTGAGCGCAGCATTGCAGGCGACGACCGTCTTCAGTTACGAAGCGGTCGACGTGGATGGCAACCGTTCGCAGCGGCGGGTGGGCTGGGAAGTCGCGGACAGCGCCATCCCGCGCTGGCAGGGCAACCTGCAGCTAGGCTGGAAGCGCGGCAACTGGGACGTGGCGTGGAACGTGCGCTACGTCGGCGCGGTGAAGGAGGATTGCGGCAACGCGGTGATCTCCGCCGTGCCGGGTTGCCTCAACGATGAAGGCATCAACACGCTGGGTTCCACCACCTACAACGATCTGCAGGTGGGCTGGAAGGATGCGTTGGCCGTGTCCGGCCTGAAACTGTCGCTGGGCGCCAACAATCTCTTCGGCAAGGATCCGCCGGTGTGCGTGACCTGTTCGCTCAATGGATATGACGCCGGGACCTACGATCTGCCGGGCGCGTTCTGGTACGTGAGCGCGGACTACCGCTTCTGACCTGACCTTCCGGATATGGAAGTGAGAGGAGTGGAAGCCGGCCGAAGCGCCGGCTTCCACCATCTCACGTCACGATCCGCTGCCGGGCGTGTCGATTCCCATGGAACGGAAGCAACGCGTATCGGTTTGCATGCGGTCGATGCTGTCGGCATCCAGGTCTTCGCCGGGGTACGATGCCGGGCAGGCGAAAAGACGGTCATCGCATGGAAGTGTCAGTCGACAACACGGACGCGTCGGGCCTGGCGGGCGTGGAGCGCCGCCGCCGGCGCCGCGCCTTCCACCTGCTGCTCGCCAGTGGGTCGATCATGGCGTCGCTGGGCGTGGGCTGGTGCGTGTTCTTCGCCTGGCGCGGGGCCTGGCCGGTGGCGCTGGTCGAACTGGCGCTGGCGCTGCTGGGCGTGGCGGTGATCGCGATGGCCCGCCTCCGTCGCGCCCGCGCCGCGTCGTGGGTGGCGTTCGTCGGCGTCACCGCGCTGCTGTGCTTCTTCTCGGCCTTCCTCGACGTGCCGACCGCGGCCATCCCGCGCACCAGCCATGTCTTCCTGCTGGTGCTGGCGTTGTGCGCGCACCACGTGTTCCGCGCGGAGAAGGCGTGGCTGCGCTACGGCGCGGTCGTGCTGCTGCTGGTGCTGTTCGCGGCGTTCGCCGCGGCGCCGGCGGCCGTGCCGGACCGGTTCGCGATCGGCGACGAGGTGCGCCGCGTCGGCATCTGGGTCAACCTGGCGACGGTGGTGCTGAGCTTCCTGGTGGTGATGCGCCTGGCCGAGAGCGACATCGCCGGCCACCGCGCCCTGCACGCCCTGCGCGATGCGCTGGCGCACCGGCGCTTCGAGCTGCTCTACCAGCCGCAGGTCGACGCGGGCGGCCGCATCGTCGGCGCGGAAGCGCTGCTGCGCTGGCGGGACGCGCGGCGCGGCGTGATCCACCCGGACGACTTCATGCAGACCGCGGAGGAGACCGGCTTCATCCTGCCGCTGGGGCAGTGGGTGCTGCAGGCCGCGTGCCGGCAGTTGCGGGCGTGGCAGGCCGAGCCCGCGCTGCGCCACCTGCGGCTGTCGGTCAACATCAGCGCGCTGCAGCTGCGGCAGCCCGACTTCGTGCAGCAGGTGGGCGACGCGCTGGCGCGGGCGGAGGTCGATCCCCGGCAACTCACGCTGGAACTGACCGAGAGCGTGCTGGTGGACGACATGGGCGACGCGGTCGGCAAGATGCGGGCGCTGCACGCGACCGGCGTGCGGCTGTCGCTGGACGACTTCGGCACCGGCTATTCCTCGCTGTCCTACCTGCGCGAACTGCCGTTCGCCGAGATGAAGATCGACCGCGCGTTCACCCGCGAGGTCCTGCGCGACGGCAGCGCCGCCACCATCACCCGCAACCTGCTGCGGCTGGGGCGCGACCTGGGCGTGGACGTGATCGCCGAGGGCATCGAGGACGCGGGGCAGTTCGCGCTGCTGCGCGAGCAGGGCTGCGGGCTGTTCCAGGGCTACCTGTTCGGGCGGCCGATGGACGCGCAGGCGTTCCGCCGCAGCGTCGAACAGGTGCCGTGAGCGGCGGCGGCCGCTTTCAGCGCAGCGCGCCGTCCGGCACGTCGATGTCCATCGCCAGCGCCAGGTGGTCCGAGTTCGCGGCCGGCAGCGCGCGCGCGCCTTCCGCGTGCAGGCCGTCGCCGACGAGGATGTGGTCGATGGCGCGCAGCGGCCGCCAGCTGGGGAAGGTGGGCACGCACAGCGAGGGCGGGCGCAGGCGGGTGCGCTTGTAGAGCAGTTCCATCTCCGGCGTGTCGGGCATGCAATTGAAGTCGCCCATCAGCACCGCGTGCGGAAGCCCGGACAGCAGCTCGCCGATGAAGGCCAGCTGCGAGCGGCGGGAGTTGGCGCCCAGCGACAGGTGCGCCACCGCCACCGTCAGGCCGGCGTCGCCTTCGCCGAAGCGCGCCACCAGCACGCCGCGGCCGCTGATGCGGCCGGGCAGTGCGTGGTCGCTCACGTCCACCGGCTCCAGCTTGCTGAGCAGGCCGTTGGCGCTGCCGGCCACGCGGGCGACGTTGCGGTTGGGCTGGTGCGTCCAGAAGTCGAAGCCGGCGCGCTCGGCCAGGTAGTGGGTCTGGTTGGTGAAGCCCGAGCGCAGGCTGCCGGGGTCGGCCTCCTGCAGGCCGACGATGTCGTGCGCGCCGGCCAGCTGCGCGATCGCGTCCAGGCTGCCGCGCTTGTTACCCGCCGGCAGCGCGTGCGACCAGCTGCGGGTCACGTAGTCGCTGTAGCGGCGGGTGCTGGAGCCGGCCTGGATGTTGGCGCTGAGCAGCCGTAGCCGCCGCGGGGCGGGGGAGTCGGTCATGGCGACGGGGGCTTCCGCGGCGTTCAGCGCTGCGCGCGCTCCATCGCGACGAGGTGGTCGGCGATGCGCAGCACGTCGGCGTAGGTCTGCCCGCCGGTCACGCGGTACTTGCCGTTGACGATGATGGTCGGGGTGCCTTCCACGCCGCTGTTGCGGGCGAACTGCATGCCGCGGGCGATCTGCGCGTTGGTGCCGAAGCTGTTCATCAGCGAGACGAACTCCTTCGCGTCCACGCCATAGCCCGCGTACCACTGGGCGATCTGCGCCGGATCGGCCGGCGGCTTGCCTTCGCCCGGCAGCGTGCGCTGCACGTGGATGGCGCTGAACATGGCGTCGTGCGTCCTGTCGACCAGGCCCTTGGCCTGGGCGGCGTAGAACGCCTTGCCGTACGGCGCCCACACGTTGCCGAAGACCACCGGCACGTAGGTCACGCGCACGTCGGCCGGCTGGCGCTTCTTCCAGGCGGTCACTTCGGGGGCGAAGCGGGCGCAGGCCGGGCAGACGTAGCCGAACATCTCGACGACTTCGATCTGACCGTTGAGCGGCGCGTAGGGCTGGCCGTTGGGGATCTCGACGTAGTCGGTGCCGGGCACCGGCGCCGGCCCCTGCGGCGGCACGACCGGGTTGGTGTTGGCGGCGGGCGTGGCGGCCGCGTCGTCGGCGGGCGCGGCATCGGGCGCGGCGTCCGTGGCTGGCTCGGCCGGCGCCGGGACCGGATCCGTGGCGGGGGCCTGGGCGCCGTCGGCCGCCGCCGCGGGCTGTTCGCCGGCCGGGGTGGCGTCGGTGGAAGGCTTCGGTCCGCAGGCCGCCAGCACCGGCAGCAGCAGGGACAACATCAGGACGAGGCGGGATTTCATCGCGCGTGCTCCAACGGATCGGGAAAAGGGGTGCCGGGGGGGCGGGATCGTCACATTCTGCATGGCGCCCCGGGGGGCCGCCATGACGGGATCGTCACTTGCGGGCGCGCTCGCGGGCCACCAGGCGGTCGACGATCTTCAGCATGTCGCTGTAGTTGCGGCCGCCGATCACCCGGTACTTGCCGTTGACGATGAGGGTCGGCGTGCCTTCCACGCCGGCGGCCGCCACCCATTCCTGCGCCCGGGCCAGTTGCCGGTCGACGGCGGGCCCGCGCAGGGCCTCGGTGAACTTCGCGCCGTCCACGCCCTGGGCGGCGTAGAAGCCGGCGATCTCCCCGGCCGAGGCGTTCTGGATGGGCAGCGCGCCGGTCTTGTGCAGGGCGTCGAACACCGCCTGGTGGGTGCGTTCCTGCACGCCCAGTTCCTGCGCGGCGAAGAAGGCGCGGGCATAGGGGATCCAGTAGCCACCGAAGGCCGCCGGCACCGGGGTCAGCCGCACGTCGCGCGGCAGGGTCTTCTTCCAGGCGGCCAGGGTGGGTTCCAGGTGCGCGCAGTGGATGCAGGTGTAGCCGAAGACCTCCGCCACCTCGATCCCGCCCTTGCCCGGGGCGAACGGCTGGCCGTCCGGGATCACCACGTAGTCCTGGCCCTCGACCAGCGGCTCCGGCGCGGGCGGCGCGGCCAGGGTGGCGGCCGGCAGCAGGGCCAGCACGGTGATCAGTACGGGAAGCAGGCGCGACACCATCGGGATCCTCCACATTCGCTCGGGACGCCCCGGGGCCGGGGCGGCGCTGGAAAAAGAAACGCCGGCCATGGTGGGGCCGGCGCGATGAACAGGAGCTTGCGTTTCCGGCCGCGGGCGCGGCGGGACGCCCGGGACTACTTCTTGGCCGCCGCCACGTCGTCGGCGCGGGCGTGCAGGCCCTGCAGGTAGCTGGCGAGCGCCTGGATCTCCTGCTCGGTCAGCGGCCCGGCCACCTGCGCCATGATGTTGAACAGCGCGGGGTCCTTCAGCGAATGGGTGCCGGCCTTGTACTCGGTCAGGCGGCGCACGGTGTAGTCCTGCATCTGGCCGCCGATGTGCGGGTAGGCCGGGCCGGGGTTGCCGGCGCCGGTCGGGCCGTGGCACGCCAGGCAGGCCGGCACGCCGCGCTTGGCGTCGCCGTTGCGGTACAGCTGCTGGCCCACTTCGTAGAACTTCATGTCCTTGTAGGGGCCGTCGGCGACGACGCTGTCGTCGGCCAGGCCGGCGCCCGACTTCTGGGTCGCGAAGTAGGCGCCCACGTCGCGCATGTCCTGCGCGCTGAGGGTCTGGGCGAACGGGGCCATCACGACCGCCATGCCGGTGTTGCGCTCGCCCGAGGCGAACAGCGCCAGCTGGTGGGCGATGTAGCGCTCGCTCTGGCCGGCGATGCGGGGGTACTGCGGGTCGCTGGGGTTGCCGTCGGCGCCGTGGCAGGCCGCGCAGGCGGCCGCCTTGGTCTGGCCGGCCTTGGCGTCGCCCCAGGTGGTCTTGGCGAGGTTGATTTCCAGCGGGGCGGTCTCGACCGGCGCGTTGTCCGGCACCGGAACCACCGTGGTCTGTGCAAATGCGACTGCGCCCACGGCCAACACGGCCAGTCCGGCAAGTCCCATAACGCGAGCGTGGCGCATGCTAAAGCTCCGAAACCCTTGACTGATGCGACGCACGGGGGCGCCGCGAAACCCGCGAATTATCGTCGCGGCGGGCGGTTGCGGTCAATTCAGCCGCGCATCCGCCCGCCCCGTGCGATCCTAGCGGCATGTCGAACCCGCTCAATCCCGCCCAGTACCTGCTTTCGGCGCACACCGCCCGGCAGCTGCCCGCCGACGGCGGCGTGGAGGTGGCCTTCGCCGGCCGTTCCAACGCCGGCAAGTCCAGCGCGCTCAACGCGCTGACCCACCGCAACGGCCTGGCGCGGGTCTCCAAGACCCCCGGCCGCACCCAGCAGCTGGTGTTCTTCCAGGTCCAGCCCGAGCGCTACCTGGTCGACCTGCCCGGGTACGGCTACGCCAAGGTGCCGCAGGACCTGCAGGCGCACTGGCAGGCCTTCATCGACCAGTACTTCCGCACCCGCGAGGCGCTCAAGGGGCTGGTGGTGGTCATGGACATCCGCCACCCGCTGAAGGACTACGACCGGCAGATGCTGGGCTACGCGGTGCAGCGCGGGCTGCCGGCGCACGCCCTGCTGACCAAGGCCGACAAGCTGGGCCGCGGCCAGCAGGCGCAGGCGCTGCAGGCGGTGAAGAAGGACCTGTTCTCGTCCTTCGGCGACACCGTCAGCGTGCAGACCTTCTCGGCCGAGTCCAGGCAAGGCGTGGAAGAAGCCCGCGCCGTGGTCGCCGGCTGGCTGGGACTGGCCTGAGCGCTACACGCTGACGTGGAACAGGCGGCCGACCAGGGCCGCCGCCGCCATCGCCATGGCGCCCCAGAAGCCGACCCGCAGCGCGCCGCGCAGCACGGGCGCGCCGCCGGCCCAGGCGGCCAGGCCGCCCGACACCAGCAGGCCGGCCACCGTGGCGACGGTGGTGACCAGCGCCACCCGCGTCTCGTGCGCCAGCAGCGTGGTCGCGATCGGCAGCAGCGCGCCGGCGGTGAAGGCGGCCGCCGAGGTCGCCGCCGCCTGCACCGGCCGGGCCCGCAGCGCCTCGGTGATGCCCAGCTCGTCGCGCGCGTGGGCTTCGAGGGCGTCGTGCGCGCTCAGCTGTTCGGCCACCTGGCGCGCCAGGTCCGGGGCCAGCCCGCGATGCACGTAGATCTGCGTCAGTTCCTCCAACTCGTGCGCGGGCATGGCGTGCAGGGCGCGGCGTTCGATGGCCAGGTCGGCGGCTTCCGCATCGGCCTGGGACTGCACCGAGACGTACTCGCCCGCCGCCATCGACATCGCGCCCGCCACCAGCCCGGCCACGCCCGTCAGCAGCACGGTGGACGCGCCGGCGCCGCTGGCCGCCACGCCGACGACCAGCCCGGAAATGGACACGATGCCGTCGTTCGCGCCCAGCACCGCCGCGCGCAGCCAGCCGACGCGGCCGGAGTGGTGCGGCTCGGCGTGCGGACTGGCGGGGAAGGGCGGGCGCGGGTCCATGGCGACAGCGTAGCCGCCGCCGCGCGCAGCGTCGACGCGCCGCGCGGCACGCACATGGATGGGATGCTGGGTCGCCGGCGCGGCCGTGATGGCGCGCGGGTGGTCACGCTATAGTGCCGGCCTTGCGGCGCCGGGGCCTCGCCTCCGCGCCGCGGCTTCCCCCTCCGCGCGAGTCCCTGCCCTTGTCCAGCCCCAGCCACGTCGCCGACACGCTGATCACCGACCGCACGCAACTGGTCGACTACATCGCCTCCGGCGAGAAGCCCGCGCAGGACTGGCGCATCGGCACCGAGCACGAGAAGTTCGGCTTCCGCCTCGACGACCTGCGCCCGCCGGCGTTCGACGGCGACCGCGGCATCGAGGCGCTGCTCAAGGGCCTGGTGCGCTTCGGCTGGGAACCGGTGGAGGAGAAGGGCCGCGTCATCGCGCTGGCGAAGGACGGCGCCTCGGTCACGCTGGAGCCGGCGGGCCAGCTGGAACTGTCCGGCGCCGCGCTGGAGACCCTCCACCAGACCTGCGTGGAGGTCGGCACCCACCTGAAGGAAGTGAAGCAGGTCGCCGACGAACTGCAGCTCGGCTTCCTGGGCATGGGCTTCCAGCCCAAGTGGCGGCGCGACGAGATGCCGTGGATGCCGAAGGGCCGCTACCAGATCATGAAGTCGTACATGCCGAAGGTCGGCCAGCTCGGCCTGGACATGATGACGCGCACCTGCACCGTGCAGGTCAACCTGGACTACGCCAGCGAAGCGGACATGGCGAAGAAGTTCCGCGTGTCGCTGGCGCTGCAGCCGGTCGCTACCGCGCTGTTCGCCGACTCGCCGTTCACCGAGGGCCGGCCGAACGGGTTCCAGAGCTACCGCTCGCACATCTGGACCGACACCGACCCCGACCGCACCGGCATGCTCGACTTCGTGTTCGAGGACGGCTTCGGCTACGAGCGCTACGTCGACTACCTGCTCGACGTGCCGATGTACTTCAGCTACCGCGACGGCGTCTACCACGACGCCAGCGGCAAGTCGTTCCGCAAGTTCCTGCGCGGCGAACTGGACGTGCTGCCGGGCGAACTGCCGACGCTGCGCGACTGGTCCGACCACCTGACCACCGCCTTCCCCGAAGTGCGGATGAAGAAGTTCCTGGAGATGCGCGGCGCCGATTCCGGCCCGTGGAACCGCATCTGCGCCCTGCCCGCGTTCTGGGTGGGCCTGCTGTACGACGACGCGGCGCTCGACGCCGCCTGGGACCTGGTCAAGGACTTCTCGCTCGAAGAGCGCCACGCCCTGCGCGACGGCGTGCCGAAGCACGCCCTGAAGCTGCCGTTCCGCGGCGGCCGCGTGCGCGACCTGGCCGCCGAGGCGGTGAAGATCGCCATCGGCGGCCTCCGCCGGCGCGCGCGCATCAACAGCAAGGGCGTGGACGAGAGCGGCTTCCTCGACACGCTGGTCGAGATCGTCGAGGCCGATGAAACGCCGGCCGAGCGCAAGCTGAAGCTGTTCCACGGCGAATGGAACGGCAGCGTCGACCCGGTGTTCCGCGAGTTCGCCTACTGAGCTGCCAAGCACGTGTCGTCTGTGCATGGATAGGGTCGACACCAAGGCCGTCTTGCGACGCTTCCGGCTCTTCAGGAAGGAGTAGTATGGCCACTCGGCCCCAATTGCCTGGTTCGAGCATCCACTCCTTGGCGACTAGTTCGGCCCCCCGAGGGGCGGAAGTCCGATCTTTTCCTCTTCGCTTAACGCGATGCCGCCAAGCCACCGCGCAGGTCGTTGACCGTCCTGGGTCAGTGCAGGGTACGCTACGATCTTTCCGGAAGGGGAAGATCAATGCGCATATCAAAGATGCACCCATGCTGGTTGTTGGTTTGCCTGGTTTTTGCGCCGCCCGTACTGGCGGAACGCATCGCCATGGTGGGCGGCACCCTGATAGATGGCACTCTCAGCGATCCGATCCATGACAGCGTGATCCTGATAGATGGTGAACGCGTGGTCGCGGTGGGTACCGTGAAGACGCTACCTGTGCCCGGCGATGCCACGGTCATTTCCACCGAAGGCATGACCGTGTTGCCAGGTTTGTGGGACATGCATGTGCACCTGATGATCAATGGGCATGCCGACTACGACCATTGGGACAAGACCTATCCGGCGCAGTTCCGCGACGTGATCATGCCGGCGTCCGCCAAGCAGCTGTTGCTGGCTGGCGTGACCGGAGCGCGTGACCTCGGAGGGCCGCTGGAGGACAGCATCGCCGTGCGCGATGCAATCAATGAGGGCCGTATTCCCGGTCCGACGTTGTTCGTATCGGGACCCTTCATCCAGAAGAAGCCTTACCCGGGCACCGAGCAGTTCCGCTGGGGCGTCGATTCGCCCGCCGACGCACGGGCGAAGATCCGCCGCATCGCGCGAGCAGGCGTGGATGTGGTCAAGCTGATCGACCAGGACGGCATGAGCGATGCCGAGATCGCGGCCATCGTGGACGAGGCCCATCAACACGGCCTTCCCGTCATTGCGCACGCGCACAGGCCCGAGGAGATCCGGCGCGGACTGAAGGCCGGTGTCGATGGCTTCGAACACACGGGGTTGGCCGCTTCTCCCGAATATCCTGCCGACGTGATTGCGGCGCTGCGCGAGCGGACCGGCAACATGGCTGCTGGCCCCTTGTTCTGGACGCCCACGATCGAAGGGCTCTACAACTTCCCGTACACCGTCAAGAATCACGAGTTCATCGACGATACCGACTGGCACGTCGGATTGACGCCGGAGATCATCGCGGACATACGCACGTCATTGGAGCATCCGGAGCGGATCAGCTATTTCCAGCAGACTCCGCAACGCTGGTCCACTTTGCAGCGCAAGTTCCAGCAGCTGCGCGAAAGCGGTGCAATGTTGCTGGTCGGCACGGATTCCGGCATTCCCATGAAGTTCCACAGTGGCAGCACGTGGAACGAATTGGATGTATGGGTCAACAAGCTGGGGGTGCCGGCGATCGATGCCATCCGCGCGGCCACCTACTGGCCCGCCGTGGCGATGAAGGCGGACAAGGACTACGGCACCGTTACCGAAGGCAAGTACGCGGACATCATCGCGGTAAAGGGCGACGTGCTGAAGCAGGTCGCCCTTCTGCAGCGGGTGGACATCGTGGTCAAACATGGCGCGCGGATCAAATGAGCATGGCGCGCGGCCTGGGCCACGCAAGCTGATCCGGCGCGGTCAGTAGCGCGCCGCGGTCAGCGGCGCATCGGCCCACTGCCAGGCGGCGGCCTGCCGGCGCGTGGTGTCGCGGGCGTCGTCGGCCTGCCCGAGCGCCTGTTGCGCCTGCGCCAGGCCGAACAGCGACCAGCCGTTCTCCGGATAGGCCTTCAGGTCCTGGTCGAACGCCGCCGCCGCACCCCTGGCATCGCCGGCCTCGAGCAGCGCCGCGCCCAGGTAGGGGCGGACCGGCAGCGGCCAGTCGGCCGGTTCGTTGTAGGCCAGGGCGTCCTCGGCCGCGGCGGCCTCGCGCAGCGCGGCGATGGCCTGCGCGTGCTTGCCCTGCGTGCGCAGCAGCTCGCCGCGCAGCAGGGCGTCGGCGACCCGCAGCACGCGGTCGGCCTGGTTGATGTCGAAGAAGCTCACCTTCGCCATCGCCGGGTCGAGCGCGACCGCGCGCAGGGCCTCGGCCTCGCGCGCCGCCTCGGCCAGCGCGCCCTTGCGCGCGTGGGCCATGCCGCGGGCGAAGTGCCGGATCGCGGCCGGGTACGGCAGTTCCGGCGGCGGCGCGTCGTCGGCCAGGATCGCGTCCCAGTCGCCGAAGCGGACCTGGGTGAGGGTGGGCGCGACCACGAACTGCTGCATGAATTCCATCGGCGGCTCGCCCATCGCGGCGCGGTCCGCGCGCTGCGCCGTCTGCGCCGCCGCCTGCAGCGCCAGCGTGCGCGAGCCGGTCAGGCTGGTGGTCATCGTGGCGAAGTGCCAGTTGTGCGGCACGTAGCCCAGCGGATAGACCCCGTTGCTGCCGCGGCACACCGCCAGGAAGTCCTTGTCCGCGGTGGTGGCGGCGAAGTTGGTCAGGGTCGCATCGTGGTAGCGGCCGATGCGGATGTAGGTGTGCGCCGGCATGTGCACCAGGTGGCCCGAGCCGGGCGCCAGCGCGGCCAGCGCATCGGCGTAGGGTTCGGCGCGCCCGGGATCGGGCGAGGCCTCGGTGGCGTGGATGTAGTAGTGCATCGCGCCGATGTGGCGCGGATTGCGCGCCAGCACGCGCTCCAGTTCGCCGAGCAGGCGCGGGGTGTGTTCCGCCGGCGCGCCGTCCGCTTCCCAGTAGGCCCAGGGCGAGAGGTCCATCAGTGCTTCCGCGTACAGGGTCGCGGCATCGTCGTCGTCGGGGAATTGCGCGACCACGCGCGCCATCGCGTCGGCGTAGGCGCGGTCCAGCGGACCGCGGTCCTCCGGCGCCGGATCGGCGTAGCGCGCCTGCAGCGCCTCGATCAGCGCGCGGTCGGCCGGGCGCGCCGACCCGGCCAGGCCCGCCGCGCGCGCGGCGAGGGCGGTGGCGTCCTTCGCCGCTTCCGGGTCCATCGGCAGGTTGATGTTCGGCCCCAGCACCAGCGCCTGGCCCCACACGCACATGGCGCATTGCGGGTCGAGCCGCTCCGCCTCGGCGAAGGCGCGCCCGGCCGCCTCGTGGTTGAAGCCGTAGGCCATGCGCAGGCCCTGGTCGAAATAGCGCTGCGCCTCCGGCACCCGGCTGCCGATGTCGCGGTGCAGGTCGCCGAAGGTGTCGAACAGGGGCACGGCGGCGGCCGTGGCGGCGGATGCGGCATCGCCGATCGGCTTCGGGGCCGGGTCGCAGCCCGCCAGCGGGGCGGTGAGCAGGGCCGCGAGCAGCGGCAGGCGCAGGGAACGACGGATCATCGTGGTCTCCTCGTGGCCGGTACATCAAGGGCTAACGCAGCCAGTGCGGGACAAGCGGACAGAGGGGCTGGATTGTTTTCACCGCGGCGGCGGCGGTGGTCCCGCCGGCGGGCGAATGCGGCCTGGCCCCGGACGATCGCGGCGGATGATCGCCGGGGCTCGGATGGTCGGAAAGCCAATGTTGGTAGCCCTTAGGAGGGCAAAGTTGGGTCCTGCGGGAATCAATTGGCCCGAACTATGGCAACTAGTTCGACCATAGTCCGGACCAGGCCTTAGGTTCCCCGTGTGGGGCCGAAGGCAAGAATGCTCGCAGAATTTGATCTGCAAGCTGTGGAGCGGAGATTGCAATGTCGCAACAATCAGATGCGGTTCTTTATGAGCTGGCCCGCGATCTCATTTCAGGGCACATAGCTGTGCTATCTGGTCAGCTCTGGCGCGAGCGCAGGAAGGATGATCACGACGATGCTTTGTGCGCTCAAATTCAGTCGCAAAACACTCGTCTGTTCTTGGAGCGTGAGTCACTTTCGGGCTCCGACCGCGCTTCTTTAGTAGCGTGCATCTACAAATATGCTAGATCCACAGACGGTGCGGAGGTGGCAATTGCAGCCATCGACGAGTTCCATCGTGGGGTGGAACAGTAGCTTACTGGGGCTTGCGCCGAGCGTTGATTCGTGAGTGGGCCTCCCTGAGTCCGTGTCGTCTGCATTCAACCGGAAGCAGATAGCACTACACTTGGGATTCACTTCCAGCTTCAAGGATGGCGAAGTCCAAGGTTTGATAGGTCGCTCGCACGGCCGCTGCATAAGCCGATGCGGCCAGCAGGGTCATAAGGAAAAGGATAGCGCCCATCAGCGAATTGGATAGGCCATCCTTGACGACCTCCGCACTAAGATTGGGAGCAAGTACGTGGCTTGCGAAGTACCAGAATAGAGCGGCCCACACCAAGCCAGCCACATAGTTGAATCGAGTCAAGCGCTCAAAGGCTTGGCTCCTAAACAACGCAACGCCTTCTTTCAATGACTTCAAGCGTTCGCTGGAAAGCCGCATCTCGGCGATTGTCTGGCTTAACTCACGCACTCGATCCGCTCCGACGCCCTTCATCGACACCCGACTTGGCATGGCGAAGTAGGTCAGGCAGATGCCTAGAAGGAAGGCAGGGAGGAAGAAGCTCTGGTCTGTCGCATTGCTAAACACGGAAATGTAGCCATAGGCCAAGCCGACCATCACCGCAAGGACACATAGGCGCTTAAATACGATCTCGACGCCCGAGATCCAAAAGATTGGACCACCGACCATTTGGGTCCAGATAATCGCAAGACGGCCCTGCGGTAGCTTCGGCACGAGATTGCCGATCTGTAGTCTCTCGGCCATAGCTACGATTTCTCGAACGCGCTCAAAGTTCGAAAGCGCTTGATCTCTAACTACGTCTCTCATGCGGACCTCTCCGTGTGAAGTATCTCTTCCTCGTGGGCGCCTGCGCTGACGACTCGACGGGAGCGGTGCAGGCGCTTAGCTAGTCGCTCAACTTACGAAACCAATTGCGCAGCCGACGCAGGATGCCATCGCCGCGTTGAGTGGCAAGGTGGGGCTCTACAAGTACCTGAGGCTCAATCGGTGATTCTTCAGCAGGCTGGACAGCCTCCTTGTCTTGATAGAACTGCGACTTTGCTTTTCGATCACGATCCCACTCGGCATCGATGCGTTCCTTCGACCAGCTACCCGCCTCGATCACTTTTCCTCTGCGTATGAAGTAGTGTGACCTACAGTGCAGATACCAGTTTCCTATGGAAGGACTGAGAGACACGCTTTCGCCATCGAAGCTCATGGACCAGTCCGTTGGCGTGAATGGGGTCACGACTTCTTCACCGCATCCACAGCAGCAAAGGTGTGAGGCGGTGGCATACTGCATCGAGATATACAGGATCCCGGGCTCAAGATCGGGGGGAATGAACTGTGAGAACTCTGGTCTAAGTTCATTGACTTTGATCACGGGACATCACTGTTGGTTAGCTGGTTGCCGTCGGTAGTGAACGTGGTGTGGTGCTCTCGCTCTAGGTCGCGATAGAAACCTCTAAGCTTCTTCCATCGATGCACCGCGAGAGCGGCATTCAACATGTTCAGGTCTGCGACTTGGATGTTTGATGCGTAGATGTCCTGCTCTGCACCTGCAAACGACACCCGCCCCTGGTGGACGTGGTCGCGCATCTCGGGAGTGCTGGTGGTAACCCGGAGGATACCCGCCAAGGATCCATTGTCGACATCCAGCCCCATTCCTACATCAATGAAAGACAATCCCTTCTGCTCTAGATAGTCGATAACTGCCGCTTTCTCGGGGCCTGCGTCCATGCTAAGGAACACGAACGTAATGCCATCGAGCAAGTGCAAGTTGTCGGCCGTTATCTTGACCGAGTAGGGCACGATGTTGCGATGCATCCGGGAGTAGATGCCGGTTAGGTAGTCCACTTTTTTTGGGATATCACGCAGCTCTTCGATGCTGGGTGCGCCGGGTGATCGAAAGGCATTGTGCTGTTTGAACTCGTCGGGATCGAAGACACGGATCTCTTTTACCGGAGTCTTCGCAACGAGATCGAGGATGTACGCGCCGCTACCACCCGTTCCAATAATGCCGATCACTTCCGGTTTCAAACGGGCACTCAGATCAACGATTCCCGCCAGGGAAGATGCGTTGTCCACATAGTGGAAGACGCTCTCGTCCTCATCCTCGATGATGCGATGCACGCGAGGGGTGCGTTCGCTGTCCAAGGCATGTGCCGGCGCACTGATGATGGCCGCGTAGGTACTCATCTTCTCGTAGTGGCTCGGGTAGCCCTCATCGGGTTTGCACGAGAACTTGTGATTGGTGCTTAGACCCTCGTCGATGTAGGTCGGCACTGACTGATGGCGGATGGCTTCGATCGGCCTGCCATCTTCGCCAATGGGATAGTCCCCTTCGAACATGACGACATGCGTGTCGGGCGGGCCGGCTTGGTCACCGTTTAGTGTGAGGGCAGACACAAGCTTCCCGTAGGAAATCTGGTTCGCAGCTGACAGATATGGCACATCGTGCAAGATCAGGAATCCATTCCTGATCTCGACGGCGTAACCATCATCACGCAAGCGCTGCAGGTCGGGACTACGACTGAACACAGCGCGTGACATTGAAGATGCTCCCGGTGGGTTTGACGTCTACGCTTTGGCCCGCGCTCAACTCGCCTGCGTGGGGTACAGAAGCAGCGTTGCGATAGGTCATCGTGAAGCGCACATTGGGGGCTTGCGGGCCGGGAAAGGCCAGTGCCACCACCTGTTCGAAGGTGACACGCTTGTCACCGACCATGTACGGCTGACCCTTGATGATGATCTCGTAGGTCGTTGGCGGCTTACGAGCGATGAGGAAACGCTCGACACCACGCTCAGACAAATCGATGTGCTCGTCAGGTTCAATCAGACGGTCGGTGCCGCCGGGGACATCGAGGAAAACGGCTTGATCATCCTCGGCGTTCGCCAGGTCATACAACACTTGGCCATGGATGGAGGCGTGGCCCCAGACAATCTGGCTGCCGTTGAGGACCAGTCGGTAGAGCGGATCGGCGGGAAAAACGATGAAGCGTTCGGCGCCCTTGCCCCGGACATCAAACGGCTCGTCGAGACGGACATCCTCGAAGTCGCCGCTCTGCAGGATCGCGAACAGGCTCAGGTCGGTGGAAGCCGGCAGGCCTGCTGCGGTCAGGATCTGACGACCTAGGGGAACCGGATCACTGATCACTGCAGGTTCGAAGTTAAGGCTATCCTGGGCCACCAAGATGCGATAACCGGTTGCGGGACGGAGAGGGCGATCCTCACGGATGGCCGAACCGATGTCTTCACAATCAATCAAATCTTCGTTCATGGGGGTTACTCCCGCCTGAGAACCGCTCAGGCCCGACGCCGGAACTGCCCGACGACGTCGTTAGATTTAACTATACGACCCGTTAGGTCAATTCTTGATCTAACGGAATGTGTGCTTTAGCATGTACAGCCCCCTGCGCCGCCCCGGAGCCTCTATGAGTGACGTCCCGCAGACCTTTGCAGCTCGCTTGAAGCAGCTACGAATGAAGAAAGGGGAGTCACTTCAACAGGCGGCAGATGCGGTTGCGATTAGCAAACCGCACTTTTGGCAACTTGAGCAGGGCGAGGGTGGCAACCCTACGCGAGAGTTACTTGAGCGCCTGGCTAGACACTATCAACGCACTGTGTCTTATCTCATAGGCGAGCTCCCCGAAAAAGAAGGCGAGATTGGCGCGCTTTTCAGAGATCTGGGTGAGCTGTCTGATCCGCAGCGAGAGCAAGTCATGGCCCTCATTCAAGTGATGAAGAAGACTGGCTAGGAATACGCATGGAAAAGCTTGACCGCATGGAGTTAGCGGACATTGGCCATCCTCGCCTCATGGCCGAAGCAGTGATCAAGCAAATACCAGCTATTGCGTATCCACTTCCTATTGAAGAGGTCGCATTAGCGTTGAACATCGCGCGCATCGAGGATATCGATACCGATGCGTTTGAAGGCGCGCTTTTAGCAGACGACACCAAATCAAGCTGTGCGATTCTGCTTAAAGCAGGCGTCATCGAGACACGCCGTCGATTCACGATCGGTCATGAGCTCGGACATGCATTGATGCCTTTGCATTTCCCAAGTGCTGGAAGGTTCCAATGCACGAAGTCGGACATGCGAGGAAATGATTCCTCTGGGCTTAAAGGGCGTCCGCTGTGGGAAGCTCAAGCGAACGAGTTTTCGTCCGAGCTGCTGATGCCTCGGAACGAATTTAAGAGGCGGCTTCGTGCCAAGCGAGGAGCTTCTATAGAGGCGCTTGTCGAGCTCTCTGATGAGTTTGGTGTCAGCAAGACCGCAGCGGGCAGGAGGCTAATCAGCCTATCCGATGATCCAACGTCGATGATCATCGCGCGCCACGGAAAGATTGAACAGGTATATAGGGGCGCCGACTTTCCCTTCTTGTCGGTGGCTAGAGGTCACTCGCTGCCGCGAGGCGCGACCGCCCTAGCTATCGTGAATGCGCAAGATGCGGACGTATCTGAGGCTGACGAGGCCGATCCGCATGACTGGATGGCCCGCCCACCCAAAGACATGGAGCTGTTCGAGCAAACGCTCTTTCAGGCTAAAGGATGGACGCTAACGCTGTTGATGGCAGAGATTCCTGATGAGGATGATTGAAGGAGTGCGACTGGAGCGGCTGTTCGAATCTACGGTGTCAATGCGTTGGGCGATCGAGCCCAGTTCAAACTTGAGGACGCGGACTTGACGATCGTGTATGGCCCCAACTGAACGACACTGGTTAAAGAAGCCCGCATATAACAGATATGGACTGGCCCGTCCCGAAGCATGCAACCATGCTTGCCCTACCTGCCGGAAAATTCTCCGACGCGCGCGCAAGTTTGAAGTTGCGGATCTGGAAGTTTCCTGAGCCATCTCCGATTAAATCTGACGCAGTATTTACGCGACTCAAGCGGCAGGAAAGATGACGCAGTAAAGCAACACAACATGGATAACGCCAATGCCAATTCCAGTCACGCATGCGCATCGCTACGTCTACCACTTCTCCCACATCGACAATTTGCCAGGCCTGCTGAAGCTCGGATTTCTATCAAATAATCATCCCCAGTTCCCGAAAAAGCACCGCTCGATCGCCGCTACGGGTATCCAGAAACGCCGTGCCGAGATGCAGGTTACCTGCGCGCCCGGCGGATACGTCCATGATTATGTGCCGCTCTACTTCGGCTCGGTCAGTCCGATGCTCCTCGGCGTGGTCAACGCCAAGAATGTCGACCAGTACGACATCCTCTATTTCGAGTTTCCGATCACGCTGGCCGATCAGCTTAGCGCGGTGTTCTCGGACGCCTCGGCTAACACTGAGGTTGCCCCTGCCTTCTACAGCGATCCCGCAGACCTCGATAAACTCGACTGGGCCGCGATCGACAGCCGCAAATGGGGCAATGTCGATGACGAGTTTCGGCATCGGCGCATGGCTGAGCTGCTCGTTCGGGGCCAGCTTCCGGTCACCGCTGCCACGCGTTGCGTCGTCTGGAATGAAGGTGCGAAGCAGCGAGTCCAAGCGATCGTCGGAGCAGCGCCGTTTCCCCCCATTGAGTTTGAGGACAAATGGGGAAGGCCGCATTGGTTCACCGATTTCGCCAACGGTAGTAGCGCAAGCTTGGTCAAGGGGCCTGGCGAAATCGCGATGATCTTCGAACAAGCTTGCGCCTTTGTGGACGAGCATGCGGGCTCGCATGCTAGCACTGCGACATTCAAGCATCTGAAGAAGCTGCGCGACGGGCTGCGCGCGAACTTCGGCTGTCTGCCCCAGACCGCCGAACTCGTCGGGCTCAGATCCGCCAATGGTGTTCATAAGCGGACGGTTGACGTCCACACCAAAGAGGTCGTCGACAAGCTCCTGTCGCTGACAGAATTCGCTGCGCTCGACGAGAAGCCGCAGCTCCTAGTAGAGATCGCCGGCTACCTTCACGACATAGGCAAAGGGCCGCGAGCTCGGTGGGACGAGAATGGCGGGCTGCAGAAAGTCGATCCCAATCATCCGGTTGGCGCAATGCCGATGATGGCGGAGATCCTTACCAGGCATGTCGGCACGGTTTGTGAAGCGTCGGCAAGGAAACTGATGAAACTGGTCTGTTACCATGACTTGGTCGGCGACGTGCTTGGCAAAGGACGCGACGAGCAGCAGATTGTCGATGTTGTCGATAGCGTGGAAGAGCTCGACATGCTCTTTGCCCTTGGTAAGGCTGACGCTACTGTGCTTGTTGAACATTGGTGGAACGAACCGGCAGCGAAGGCGCTCTATGCTCGCTGCCTCGAAGCGATCGAGGATGCGTTGTAAGCGCGCTATGCTGGAGTTCACGCAAGGCGACATGTTCGAGGTTCCGGCGGATATCCGCGTCAACACAGTGAACTGTGTCGGCGTGATGGGCGCTGGCGTCGCCCTCGCGTTTAAGCAGCGCTATCCCGAGATGTTCAAGGATTACCTGCGCGCCTGCAAGGATGGCCGGGTGCGCCCGGGGAGGATGCACGTCTGGAAGCCTCTAGAAGGCGATTGGATCGTGAACTTCCCAACCAAGCGCGACTGGCGCGATCCGTCCCGTTACGAGGATATTGATGCTGGCCTCGATGATCTTCGCGCCTATCTTGATAGCGTCGGGCCAGTGACCATCGCGCTGCCTGCGCTGGGATGCGGTCACGGCGGGCTCGATTGGGGTCGGGTCTCGCGCATGATCCAGAACAAGCTCGGCGACGTAGATGCGCGCGTGTTGGTGTTTCCACCATTAGCATCGCGGCAGGCGGGACGCTCGGCTAGCGAGTTGCCAACGGACAACGAGCGCGAAAGCGCCGCCAAGCTCGGCTATCGGCTGGTGGAGCCCGGCGGAGTGCCAGCGCTGCAATTGCAAAGCCCGATCTACCTGATCGGTGAGGAGCAGTGGCTGTTGCGCAAGTGGATCGCGCTCCTGCCCTCCCGCGCACCGGGCGAGCGCGAGATTCAGGCGCTTCGTATCATCGCAGCCGAGCTCGCGCGCTCGGACAGCGCAGCGACAGTGGCGCTGGTCCACGGCGCGAAGGTGAGTGAGGAAATTGCCCAGATATTCGTCGACCAAGGCATCAATACGCTGTTGCTACTCCCATTCGGGGTGCTCACCCGCAAGGCGATCGCGAGGCAACCGGCGATTGACCCCAAGAGATTCCCGGCACTGGCTTCTGCAGCGCCCGCTAACGCGAAATGGTCGCGCCAGCTGGTAGCTCAAGCACAGGATCTGCTCCGTGCCAACGCTGCTGGAATGCTGCTCTCGGATCCGGAACCGGACTGGTTGACCGCCAAGGGCCTCGGCAAATGGGCACAGACCCCGATTTCCTACATCCGCTACGTGACCACGCCCGAGCACATGCGCGAGACACTTGCGAGTGTCGGTGCTCGCCGGATATCCCGGCGTCGGGAGGATGGGGCGCCTGACATCGATTCTCTAGTCAGCGCTTTAGAAGCGGCTCGGTGGGACGACCGGATCAGTGAAGGGTGACGACTTGGTTGGGCTCGAGAAGCCTTGGCTGCAAAAGTCAGAGTAACTTTGCTCGATCTTGAGAAAAGCATTGGACTGGGCCGCTGGCGGCCCTGATACAGATGGTCATCGCAGAATTTTCATTCCGGCTACCGGCCGCTTCTTCTCGTCGCTTGGCATGGCCGAGGCGAAGGCGATGCTGCACTTGACGGGTCAAAACAACAGCGGCATGGTCGATCCAGTTCATATGACCGCAATCTCGCTGCTGATCAACGCGACATCGTTCCTGACGCGCTGGCCCAATGCGAATCGCTTGGTTGTGATTCGTACTCTGGATCGAATCAGTCGTGATATCGGGCCGCTGGCTCTCAGGGTGGAGGAAGCCAGCGCCAAGCGCGCCTTCAACCACGCGGAAACGGTGCCTAAGCATGAGTAAGCAACGGCAACAGGTATGAAGGAAGATTTAAGTCTTCGACGATGTTCGCGGCTGCGGTCACCGCAGCCACAGCATTGCGTGCGCAGTTCGCCGACGCTGGGGTGACAATCAACCCCGCCTCCGGTCTCGCAAGGTTGATCGACGATTCGATCCGATTTGCCCAGAATCCATCGGCCGAGGTTAGCGACGAAAAAAGCGTCATCCGGGCCCTATTGCGCGGTCAGTACGTTGACAGGATCGCTAGGGCAGCAAATGTCTTGCGGGGTTATGGCGACGCAAGAACACATCTTTGGACACTCAAGAAGGGCGCGTTTGATCCGGGCGACAGGACTCCATCTAGGGCGAAGGACAAGCTCTGGGAACTAGAACTTCTGTGCATCCTGAAGGAAAGGGGGATGCATGCGGAGATATGCGAGCCGGACTTGGTCGTAAGGCTGTCGTCTGCGAGTATTTCCCTAGCTTGCAAGCGCATCTACTCACCGACCAACGCGGAATCCCAACTATCCAGCGGCGTGAAGCAAATTGGCAAGTCTGCGGTACCAGGGCTGTTGGCAGTATGCATAGACGATCTGCTGCCTCCCTATTGCATTGTTGACGCTCAGGATCCCGCGAATGCTGCAGCTTTCCTTGACAACCACAACATCGACTTTCTTAGTCGTCATCAAGGGAAACTGGCCAGATACATCGCATCAAAACGAATTGCCGGTGTACTTGTGTCGTCATCGGCCCCGATTCGTCACCCCCCGTTCTTTGGTGAAATAGCGTCGAGCACCCAGATGACGATATGGACGACACCGGAATGCGATCAGACACAGCAGGACTTAGTCGAAGAGCTCAGAAGCTCGATTTTCGAGAACGAAGTTTGCGGCGCTTGGTTTCCAGCCCCGAATACTGACTGGGACTAGCGTTTAATGAGTGGAGACGCCGCTCTGAGCGGAGTGCGCTAACCGTCCCAGTCTGGGTCAGCGAGTCCGCGCGTGGCTAGAATCTCCGCCAGTTCACGGCATTGGAAATCGGTCAGGATGGGGAACAGTCGCGAAGACATCCTCTGACCCAGGGTACATGCGTTATTGCCGTTCCAGAGGGCGGACGTGATACCGAGTGCGCCCCAGAATCGAGCCAGACCTGCGGTCTCCGGTGCACAGTCCCAGTGTCTCCGGTCCCAATAGGGCTGTACCTGGACAACAAGGTCGTCGCGACGGCATGCCCTGCGAACGGCTAACCCGGCGCGCCGTGGCGGCTCTGCATTTCCCCGGCGACGTGGCCCCTCTTCGAATTCCTGGCGGGCGAGGACACCTGCCTGCGCTACATGTCGGCCTGGGCGACGAAGTGGCAGGCCCAGATCCGGCAGGCGATGGCCGATGTCGGCACCGGCCATCCGTACGGCGAGGTGCGCCCGCCAGCGAAACCCTCGCGACACCCGCACCAGAGATCGAGGCGGAAGTCGGGACTGTGACCAGAGTGGGCACGATCGCGCCCAACCACATGAGATATCAGGCTAAGGCTTTGGTTTGCGTTGTCGAGGGCGCTTGATTGGGCTTTCAGGGGGTGTTGCGGCATCGATCGCTGCCTCGCACATGAGCGCCAGTGCGAGTCTCTGCACGGCCGCGAACATGAGCACGCCAGCGGTGAAGGCGCTCACGCTCTTGGAAGCCTTGGCCCAGGGTAGGGCACCCTCAGTGTGACCAAACAGATACACGAGGATCGCTACGCCGACCATGGTCAGAGCTTGGCTGCGATAGCGCATTTCCCGGTGCAGCAGCATCCTGAAGCCACGCTCGCTGCTGCCCAGTGCGTACATCGTTTCGTAGACAAGGTCGATGCGACGAACGCGCTCCCGTAGGAAGTCAAGGAGAGCCCTGAAACATCTGTCGAAAAGCGGCTTCAGGTAGGCAGCAATCAGGCTTACCACGAGGGCCAGCGCAACATTCACGTACCAGAAGGCCGGCTCTCGCACTTGGGCGGATAACCATTCCATGTCATTTCTCTGGGGTGGTAGGGGAAAGGGCGTACATCGCCCACGCCTGCAGGAGCTCGCGCCGCTTGTCGAGCAACTCGCCCGACGGTATGCCTCGACAGGCAATCCTAGCTGCTGGCTTCGTCGACAGCTCCCTGCATCTTTTCCTTAATGCGCTTGATGTCGTTTTCAGCGTTGTCTAGATAGTCAATCACGCAGTCACGATAGATGCGCATATAGCTGTTATAGCGATCAGCTGCCCATTGATCTATCGGGCCGTACGGTCGACTTGGCTTGTAACAGCGGTGGTCCGGGTAACCCATTACGCTGAAGTTGCTTCCGCCGATCACGATCGCCCAGGCCGAACCCGAGGCCAGGGTGAGGGCGAGTGCAGCCAGTATGATCCGTCGTTTCATTGCGCGTTCCTCGTCGTATCCCTGCCTTATCGGTAGGACCGGGCGAGAGTTTAGCCGCGTTCTCTTTCGCCGGGACGGCCCGGCGTGATGCTGGCCTCATGGACAAGAAAGCACCCTACGACAAGCGCGAACCAGGACCGTTCGCACCCTAGGTTGAATCGACATTCAAGGCAGCCACAGTGGGATCGAGGCGAGGTACAGGAACGCCAGGAAGTGGCTGGGCTTGCGGTCGAACCGCGTAGCGATCCGGCGGAACTGCTTCAGCTTGGCAAAGCATCGCTCGATGCGATTGCGTAGCCGGTAGCGGGGCTTGTCGTAGGAACGCGGTTGCTGGCAACTGCGCGGCGGGATCACTGGCTCTGCCCCTTGCGATCGGATCAGCGCCACCAGGTCCCGGCTGTCATAGCCCTTGTCGGCCAGCACGTACTTGGGCTCGAACCCGGCCAGCAGTGCCGCAGCCTGCGTGATGTCGTTGCGTTCCCCTCCCGTGAGCAGGAACCGCACCGGTCGGCCCTGCTCGTCCACCGCCAGGTGAATCTTCGTGCTCAGGCCTCCTCGGGAGCGCCCCAGAGCCGTGTCCGAAGCCCCCCTTTTCCGGTCGCTGCCTGTGCATGCGCCCGGACAATGCTGCTGTCGATCATCAGGTACTCGTTGCTCCGGTCCCTGATGAGTTCCTTGAACACCTGCTCCCAGATCCTCTTGGCCGCCCAGCGGGTGAACCGCTTGTGCACGCTCTTGTAAGGGCCATAGCGAGGGGGCAGGTCGCTCCAGCGGGCTCCCGAACGCAAGACCCACAGCACGCCATTGACGAACGTCCGGTTGTCGGCGGCCGTACGACCAGGGTCGCCAGCCTTGCCTGGGAGTAGGCTCTCAATCCGCTCCCACTGGGTTTGGGTCAATTCGTAGCGGCTCGGCCGCGCAGGCTTGGTCTTCGACATCCCATGAAGATACCGGCTGAATGTCGATTCGGCCTAGTACACGTCCCGGCGATAGCGCCCCTCGGCGCGCAGCTGTTCGACGCGTTCGTCGCCGAGCGTCAGGCGCAGCGCGGCGTCCACCTCGGGCGCCATGCCGGCCAGGCTGCCGCAGACGTACAGCGCGGCGCCGTCGTCGATCCATCGCCGCAGCCGTTCCGCCTGCGCCAGCAGCGCGTGCTGCACGTAGCGGTGCTCGCCGCCGTCGCGCGAGAACGCGAGGTCCAGGTGTTCGAGCGTGCCCTGCGCCTGCCAGGCCAGCAGTTCGTCGGCATGGAAGAAGTCGCGCGCGCGCTGGCGCTCGCCGAACAGCAGCCAGTTGCGCGTCGCGCCCGCGCGCATCCGCGCCTTCAGGTGCGCGCGCAGTCCCGCCAGTCCGGTGCCGTTGCCGACCAGGATCATCGGCGCGTCGGCCGCGGGCGGATGGAAGTTCGGGTTGCGGCGGATCCGCAGGGCGATGGCGTCGCCCACGCGGGCGTGGCGGCACAGCCAGCCGCTGCCGAACCCGGGCGTACCGTCGGGCCGCTGCATCAGGCGCACCAGCAGGTCCAGCGAACCGTCTTCCGGCACCGACGCGATCGAGTATTCGCGGTGCGGCATCGGGGTGCAGGCGTCGGCCAGCGCCTGCGGCGCCGGGAAGGCCTTGGCCTCCGTCGCCGCGGGCCATTGGCTGCGGGCCAGCACCTCGGCCAGCGGCAGGCGTTCGCCCTGCCAGTCCACCTCCGCGTCGCCGGGCATGCCGGCGTGGGCGAGGAAGGCGCGGACGTCCGCGCCCGCATGCCGCGGGCCGATCTCGGCGATATCGCCGGCCGTCCACGCCGGCAGCGCGCCGGTCGCGGGTTCGAGCGCCAGGTGGAAGGCGGGGCCGCCCAGGCTGCCGGGATTGAGTTCGACGCGTTCGCGCAGCCGCCAGGGCTCGTAGCGCGGCGCCGACCAGTCGGGCATGTCGGCGCCCGCGCCGGTGCCGAGCAGGCCGAGGTGGTGCTGCCAGTGGCGCAGCGCGCTGTCGTCGGCGTTGTCGACCTCGACCAGGTCGAACAGCGGCTGCGCGCCCTGGCGCCGCAGCCAGTCGTCCACCTGGTGGCCGAAGGCGCAGAAGTGGGCGTATTCGCGGTCGCCGAGCGCCAGCACCGCGTAGTGCAGTCCGCCCAGCGGCAGCGGCCTGGACATGGTGTTGCGCACGAAGCCGAGCGCGGGATCGGGCGGATCGCCTTCGCCGGTGGTGCTGACGACGAAGAGCGCGCGCGCGATGCCCGGCAGCTGCGCCGCTTCCAGGTGCTCCAGCCCGATGCGCTGCACCGGCACGCCGCCCCGGCGCAGCGAGGCGGCCGTCAGGTCGGCCAGTTCCATCGCGAATCCGGTCTGGCTGGCGTGCACCACCCAGACGGCGTCCTGCGCGGCGAGCGCGTCGGGCTGCGCGGCCCGGTCGCGCGCGCGGGCGCGCCACAGGAACGCGCCGGTCAGCCCCGCGTAGGCCAGCACCGCGGCCAGCGCCCCGTAGCCGCGCGCCGCGGAGGGCATCGCCTGCCACCAGTCGCCTTCGTGCAGGCGCGCCAGCAGCGCGGCGCACGCGGCCAGCAGCAGCATCGCCAGGGCGTTGCCCAGCACCGGGACGAACGCGCGCGCGGACGGAGGCGCGGTGGCGCTCATGCGGCGAGGTACCGCTCGAACGCCGGCGTCATCGTTTCCTGAAGGCCGTCGCCGGTGCGCTGGAGGAAGCGTGCCGCCAGGCCTTGGCGCGACGCGAAGGCGTGGCCGTCGGCGACGCCCATCACCGTCAGCGCGGTGGCCCAGGCATCGGCGTGCATGGCGTCGGCGGCGACCACGGTGACCGCGGCCGCGGCGTCGGTGACGGGTTCGCCGCTGCGCGGATCGATCGTGTGCGAGTAGCGCCGGCCGTCGTGCGCGTAGGCGTGCCAGCGGTCGCCGGAGGTCGCGGTCGCCATGCCGTCCAGCACCAGCACGCGCGGTTCCAGCCCTGCGCTGTCGGCTTCCTCGTCCGGCGACGATTCCACCAGCACGCGCCACGGCTGCCCGTCGGGCTTGCGGCCGTAGCCGTACAGTTCTCCGCCCACCTCCACCAGCGCGCTGTCGATCCCGCGGCGGTGCAGCAGCGCGGCGACGGCGTCCACGCCGTGGCCCTTGGCGATGGCCGACAGGTCGAGTGCGACGTCGCCCGATCGCCGGGCGCGGCGCTGGCCGGCGTCGAGCTGGAGCTGCCGCCAACCGACCCGCGCGCGGGCGGCGTCGAGGTCCGCCTGCGCGGGACGGCCGCGCGCGCCGGCATGGGCGCCGAAACCCCAGGCGGCCACCAGCGGCGACACGGTCGGGTCGAAGGCGCCTTCGCTGGCCGCCGCGATCCGCAGGGCCGCGTCCAGCACGCACAGGAAATCCTCCGGCAGCGCGACCCATTCGCCGGCCGCGCACCGGTTGAAGCGCATGAGGTCGGACGCCGCGTCCCAGGTGCTCATCTCCGCCACGATCCGGTCCAGGCGCGCCTGGACCGCGTCGTGCAGCGCATGCAGGTCGTGGCGCGCGGGAGCGGAGAACCGCACCGACCAGGTCGTGCCCATGGTCTGTCCGTGCAGGGCCTGCACGGGCGGGGGCGGCGCGGCGGTGGTGGGGAGGGGGACGTCCATTGCGGGAGCGGCGCCGCCGGACCGGGGCCCGGCGGCGCGATGCGGCTTACTGCGGCAGCACTTCCAGCGTGGCGACGTAGGTCAGGCGGCGCTGCTTGGCCTGCGGCACGGTGGTCTTGTCGTCCTGGGTGCCGGTCTCCAGCCAGTACATGCCGGCTTCCGGCCAGGTCACGCTGAACTCGCCGTTGGCGCCGGTGGTGACCTTGATCTCGTCCTGCGCGTTGCGGTAGCGCGTGCCGCCGCGGGTGATCTCGAACTCCAGGCCGGCGGCCGGCTTGCCGTCGACCAGCATCCTGAACGTGGCCGCCTCGCCGGCGAACAGGTCGTTGGGATGCGTCACCGGCACTAGTTCCAGGCCTTCGCCGGTGGCCTTCAGCGCGGTGTCGTTCGGCGAGCCGTTGGTCACGAAGGTCTCGATGCGGCCGATCGACTGCGAGACCTGCAGGTTCTTGGCGTCCTTCGGCACCTTGGTCGCCAGGTCGTCCGGCGTGGCGCCGCGCAGGCCGGCCGGCTTGCCGTCGGCGCCTTCCCAGCGGACCATCAGGTTCCTGTTGACGGTGGCGATGCGGTAGGTGCCCTGCTGCTTCAGCTCCACGTCGAACACCGTGCGGTACTTGCCGGTGGCGACGTTCTGCGCGTCCGCCTTGCTGCCGTCCGGCGCGGTGATGGCCAGGCCCTCGGTGCGCAGCGGCACGTGGTTGAAGTAGAACAGGTCGTTGGACACCGCGGCGTCCACCGTGATCCACGGGTTGGTGCCGGCGATCACCGTCTGCGACGGCTGCAGCCAGGCCTTGTGCGCCATGGCGGAGAACGGCGCGGCCGCGGCGAGCGAAAGGGCGAGGATCAGGGCGGTGCGTTTCATCGGAGTCTCCAGCGATGTGGGATGAGGGGTGTAGGAGGGGCTTCAGCCCCGACTGCTTTTCCCGTTTCAGGAAAAAACCAAAAGCAGTCGGGGCTGAAGCCCCTCCTACAGGGTCAGGGCTTGACGGTGAGGCTGATGGCGCCGAGTTCGGAGCTGCCCTGCGCCTTGCCCGATTGCGGCGCGCCCTTGGCGGGCCAGGTGAAGGGGATCTTCAGCAGTTCGCGGCCGCCGACTTCGCGCGCGGCCTCGACCACCAGGGTGTATTCGCCCGGCGCCAGCCCGCGCAGTTCCGACTGCTTGTCGGTGAAGCTCAGGGCGTGCTTGCCGACCGGCTTGGTGGGGCCGGTGACGCCGTCCACCGGCACCTTCAGGGTGCGGCCGGACTTGCGCCACCACTGGCGCAGGTCGGGCAGCCACTTGGTGCCGTGGCCTTCGGAGTTGCTGGTCTGCTGGTACCACACCGACAGGTTGGCGGCGACCTTCTGGTCGGCGCCTTCCACCCAGATGGCGACGTAGGGGCGGTGGTATTCGGCGACGTTGAGCTTGGGGATCTCCACGTCGACGTCCAGCGTGGCGGCGTAGGCCGGCGTGGCCAGCAGGCCGCTGAGCGCGATGGTCAGCGTGGTGTGGACGGCGATCTTCGACATGCGGGCACTCACTCGTGGGGGACGTGGAAGGGGGGATCAGTGGATGAAGAGCAGGACGATCAGCAGCGGCACCAGCAGGCCCAGGCCGACCATCGGCCAGGTCATGCGGCGCTGGCGACCGTGCAGGTAGAGCAGGAACAGGCCGGTGATGCAGAAGACCAGGCAGGCCACCGCGAAGACGTCGAGGAACCAGCCCCACGCCGGGCCCGCGTTGCGGCCCTTGTGCAGGTCGTTGAAGTAGGAGATCCAGCCGCGGTCGGTCCGTTCGTACTCCACCGCGCCGGTCTCGCGGTCGATGCTCAGCCAGGCGTCGGTGCCGGGGCCGGGCATCGAGAGGTAGACCTCGACGTCGGACCATTCCGCCGGGCGCGTGCCGATGGCGATGGACAGTTCGTCGCCCAGCCACGCGGCGGCCGCGGCCGGCAGCGGCGCCTTGCCTTCCTGGCGGTCGCCCAGCCCGGCCAGCAGCGGCGCCGGCAGGGTGGCGGTGCGGTTGTCGACCGCCGGCGTGGCCTCGATGCGGCCGGCGTGGTTCAGGGTGATGCCGGTGATCGCGAACAACAGCATGCCGACCAGGCAGACCGCCGAACTGATCCAGTGCCACTGGTGCAGCGTCCGCAGCCAGAAGCCGCGGCGGCGCTGGGCGGTGACCGGATCGGAGGGGGAAGCGGTGGCAGGCACGGAGCGGGTCAGGTCTTCGGATCGCCAAGTATAGGTCATTAATGAGAACAGTTCTCATTGATGGCCGGAATCCGGGGTAGAACGCACGAGGCCCCGGGCGGTTGACACGCCCGGGGCACGCGCGGCCCGGGGATCAGAAGCTGAAGTTCACGCTGACCCAGACGTTGCGGGCCTTGTCCTTGTTGTTGTAGTCGTCCTGCGCGGACAGCGTCCAGGTGCCGTCGCCGTTGTCGGCGAACGTGTACTGGTAGCTGGTGAAGTCGCGGTCGAGCAGGTTGTTGATGCGCGCGTTGACCGTGACCCACTCGGCGATCCGGTACGACGCGCCCAGGTGGAACACCTCGTAGTCCTTCCAGTACTGCTCGCGCCCGGTCGCCGCGTCGACGCCGCGGTAGCGCTTGGAGCGCAGTTCCGCGCTCAGGAACAGGTTGAACCGGTCCGTGGCCTGCCAGTCGACGGTGGCGTTGGCCATGTGGCGGGCGCTGTTGCCCAGCGGCAGGCCGCGCGAAGGGCCGCTCTTCTGCTCGCTGTCGGTGTAGGTGTAGTTGGCGCGGACGCCGAAGCGGTCGCTGATCTGCCAGCGGCCGGCCAGTTCCGCGCCCTGCACCGTCGCCTCGTCGATGTTGACCGGCACGCTGCCGGTGACGTAGCCGAGTTCGCCGAACTCGCCGGTCGGGCAGGCCAGCGTCAGGCCGGGGCCGCAGCTCTCGGTGGAGAGCTTGTCGTCGAACGCGTTGCGGAACACCGTGGCGTTGAAGTTGTGTCCGTCCGGGTGCTGCCAGTACACCGCCAGCTCCGTGCTGGTGCTGGTTTCCGGCTGCAGGTCGGGGTTGCCGAACAGCGGCAGCACGCCCTGGCCGCCGAAGCCGGTGATGCCGTCGTACAGCTGGGTGGTCTTGGGCGTCTTGAAGCCGGTGCTGATGCCGCCCTTCACGGTCCACCGTTCGTTCACGGTGTAGACGCCATACAGGCGCGGGCTGACCTGGTCGCCGAACACTTCGTGGTCGTCGTAGCGCAGGCCGGCGGTGACCGCCAGCGGCTCGATCACGTACCAGGTGTCCTCGGCGAACAGCGAATACATGTTGTGCTCCTGCACCGCGCTGGGGGTGCCGGTCTCCATGCCGAACACGCCGTCCTCCAGTTCGCCGCGGATCACCTGCGCGCCCAGCACCGAGGTGTGCTGGCCGCGCCACTGCCACGGCAGGTCGAGCTTGGCGTCCAGCGTGTACTGGCGGCTTTCCAGGGTGCGCTTGGGGCGCGGCAGGAAGGTCGATTCGGCCAGGGCGCGGCGGTCGGCCAGGCTCATGCCGGCGTACGGGCCGGTGCCGTCGAACATCGCCAGCAGCTGCTCGCGCTCGGCCACGGTGAACGGCAGGGTGCGGCCGTCGTTGTTGGTGGCGATGTGGGCCAGCGAGACCAGGCTGTTGCCGAAGTCCCACTTGCCCTCGTGCGTGAGCGACCAGCTTTCGCGGGTGAATTCCTGGGTGGGACCGTAGCCCACGCGCGGATTGGCGCGGCGGCCCCAGGTGCCGCCGTTGGCCTGGCAGGCGGCGGCGTTGGCGCCGGCCGCGCCCAGGCAGGCGTTGCCCGCCGCCCAGATGCTGGCGATGCTGTCCACGGTGCCGACCGGGTATTCCTCGGCGCCGGCGTCGTTGATCTTGGTGCTGTTGTCGTATTCCTGCTTGGAGGTGTCGTAGTCCAGCACCAGGCTCTGGTTCTCGGTCGGCATCCACTCCAGGCTGAAGCCGCCGGCCTTGTTGGTGTTGTCCACGGTCTTGCCGCCGCCGCCGAAGCCCAGCGGGCGGGTGTGGGTCACGCCGTTGGGATCGGTGACCGGCGCGTACACGGGATTGGAGGCGTCGCGCTCGTACCAGCTGCCGCGCGCGCTGAGGTTCAGCTTGCCGCGCACCAGCGGGCCGGTGACGAAGAAGTCCACGGTGGAATCGTCGCCGAACTGGTCGTCGGTCTCGAACGTGCGGCCCAGGCTGACCGAGCCGCTCCAGGTGTCCAGGTTCCTCTTGGTGATGATGTTGATCACGCCGCCCATCGCGTCGGCGCCGTACAGCGTGGACGCCGGTCCGCGGATCACCTCGATGCGCTCGATCGCGTCCAGCGGCGGGATGTGGTTGAACTGGTTGCCGCCGAAGGCGTTCGGGTAGATGTCGCCATGGTTGTTCTGGCGCTTGCCGTTGACCAGGATCAGCGTGTAGTCCGAGCCCATGCCGCGCATCGAGATGGTGCCCTGGCCGGTCTTGTCGCGGGTCTCGCCGACGTCGACGCCTTCCAGGTCGCGCACGGCGTCCAGCAACGTCATGTAGGGGCGCTTGCTCAGTTCCTCCCGCGTGATCACGCTGATGCTGGCCGGCGCGTCGGTGATCTTCTGTTCGAAGCCGGCGGCGGTCACCACCACCGTGTCGAGGGTGTTGGCGTCGGCGGCGCCGTCGGGCGACACGGTCTGCGCGACGGCGGGCGCCGAGGCCAGGGCCAGCAGGGCGACGGCGAGGCGGTTGCGGCGCAGCGGCGCGCGCACGGAGAGGCGGGAGGTCTTCATGGGGGTCGTCGGATTGGGGTGATGGACAGGCGCAGCGGACACGCGGGCGCGTGGCTGCGATGCGGGTGGAGTGGGAGAGCGGGGAGTGCCCGGGCGCGTGGCCGGGCGGGATGCCGGGTCAGGCGGCGCGCGGCGGCGCCTGGCCGGGATGCAGGCGCAGCGCGGGATCCGCGCGGTGCGCGGGGATCGACGCGTCGAAGGCGATGCCCGGCGCGGCCGGGCGGATGCGGGAGATGCCGGCGGCGGCCAGCAGGTGGAACCCCGGCGGGCCGGCCAGGGCCGTGGGAAAGGTCTGGACGAGGAGGGCGTCCAGGCGCCGCTTCTTCGCCGGCAGTTCGCGGTGCTGCTCGTCCAGCGGCGGATCGCCGTCGCGTAGATCGTGGGCGACCAGGGCGGGGCCGGTGGCCAGGGGGCCGGCCCCGCGGGACGCCGGGGCGAGGCCGGAGGACAGCAGCAGGGCCAAGGCCACCAGGGCCGACGCCACCCACCCGGCCAGCCGCCATCGCGGCCGCGCGCACAGAACCGGCGCGCGGGCGAAGCGGAAGGACGGAGGCGGAGCGTGGATCAAGCGGTTCCCCAGGAAGCGCGCCAGCAAGGGCGGGCCAGTCGGGGCGGGATTCTAAATGAGAATACTTATCACATGCAAACAAGGATGGGTCTTGTTCGCGCCGGGCCTCAGGTCTCGGCCCATTGCCGCAGCAGGTTGTGGTAGATGCCGGTCAGCTGCACCAGCGCGGGGTGTTCCGGCACGTCCGCCGTCAGGCGGCGGATGGACACGTCCAGCTCGAACATCAGCCGGCGGTGGCCGTCGTCGCGCACCATGCTCTGCATCCAGAAGAACGACGCGATGCGGGCCCCGCGCGTCACCGGGGTCACCTTGTGCAGGCTGGTGCCGGGGTACAGCACCATGTGGCCGGCCGGCAGCTTCACCGACTGCGTGCCGAAGGTGTCCTCGATGACCAGCTCGCCGCCGTCGTACTCGTCCGGCGCGCTGAGGAAGAGCGTGGCCGACAGGTCGGTGCGCACGGGATCCACGCCGCCGCGGCTGCGGTCGTAGCGGATGGCGTTGTCCACGTGGTAGCCGAACGATTGCCCGCCCGCATAGCGGTTGAACAGCGGGGGGTAGATGCGCTTGGGCAGCGCCGCGGAGAAGAACGTGCTGTTGCGCGACAGGGCGTCCAGGACCAGCGCGCCGACCTCGCGCGCCGCCGGCGAATCCTCCGGCAGTTGCGCGTTGTCCTTGGCCTTGGCCGACTGGTAGCCGGCGGTGATGCGGCCGTCCGCCCAGTCGGCGGCGTCCAGCGCCGCGCGCGCTTGCGCGACCTGCGTGGGCGTGAGGACATCGGGAATCGCCAGCAGCATCGGTCCACCTCGCAATGAAACGCCCCGCCCATTGTGCACGGGCGGGGCGGTCGGGCACTAACGCCTCCCGCGGATCAGAACTTGACCGTCGCGGTCAGCACCGCCGAGCGCGCCGCCCCGGGCGTCGCCCACCCGTTGTTGCGGACGCGCGTGAAGTACTGCTTGTCGAACAGGTTGTCGACGTTGAGCTGCAGGCCGAAGCGCGCGTTGAACTGGTAGCCGGCCATCGCGCGATGCATCGTGTAGCTCTTCACCCGCGGCGCGTTGGCCGTGCTCGCCGTGTAGAAGTCGCCCTGGTAGGTGACGCCGTAGCCGAACGTCCAGCCCTGCAGCGAGTACGTGGTCCAGGCGCTGGCCGAATGCTCCGGCGTGTTCGGCAGCGGGTTGCCCGCCTGGGCATCGATGCCGGTGGTCTCGCGCACATGGTCCGACACGCTCTGCAGCACTTCGCTGTCCAGGTAGGTGTAGTTGGCGAAGACGGACCATTCGCGGGTGATGTTGCCGGCCACGCCCAGCGCGATGCCGTCCACGCGCGCCTTGCCGTCCAACTGCTGCGTCCCCGACGGGTTGTCCGGGTTGTTGGGGTCGGCGACCTTGTAGTTCTGGCGCTCGTTGCGGAACAGCGCCGCGGTCACCGCCAGCCGTTCGTCCAGCAGGTTCCACTTCGTGCCCAGTTCGATGTTGACCGCCGTCTCCGGGTCGACTTCGCAGGTCTGGGCCGTGCAGGCGCCGTTGACCGACCCCTTGGACGGCGTCTTCGAGTTGGCGTACGACAGGTAGACGCTGCCGTTGTCCGCCGGCTTGAAGAGCAGGCCGGCCCGGTACGAGAACAGGTCGTCCTCGTTGCGGAACACGGGGCCGACGGTGACGGCGCCGCCCGCCGCGGGCGTGGCGTAGCTCAGCGTGCGCGTGTCGCCCTCGTTGTGCTCGAAGCGCGCGCCGAGGGCGAGTTCCCATTGCGGGTTGAACTTCAGGGTGTCGAACGCGTACAGCGCCTGGTTGTTCAGCGTCCCGTCCGTCCTGCCGGAGCGGATGTAGTTGACCGGGCCGACATAGACGTTGTCCGGGCGGTGGATGTCCATCACCGGATACGCGGGCGCGGTGCCGTCGGCGTTGCGCTGGAGATTGCCGTTGTCCAGCGCGTAGGTTTCGTGCATGAAGGACACGCCCGCCACCAGCGCGTGCTCCACGCCGCCGGTCGCGAACCGCGCGGTGAGGTCGGTCTGGCTCAGGGCGAGGCCGTTGCTCGTGTCGCGGGTCGTGCCGCGCGGGCCGCTGGGCTGGTAGGTGCCCGGGGTGCCGCAGGCCAGGCCGGTCGCGGGGTTGATGCCGCTGTCCAGGCACCAGGTGCCCTGGGTCGGGTTGACCACGGTGAGCTGGTCGACCTTCTGGTAGCGCGCCAGGCTGCGCAGCGAGGCGTTGTCGTTGAAGTCGTGCTCGAAGACGCCCGTCAGCACGTCGACGTCGATCTCCTGCTTGTCCATGTTGCGGTAGCCGAAGTAGGTCTCCCGGCTGATCCCGGGCAGCAGGCCGCCGTAGGCCGCGAAGTAGGGCAGTCCATACTCCGGGATGTTCTCGTCGTGCTGGTGGAGGTAGCTCAGCGTGAACCGGGTGTCCGAGCCCAGGCCGATCGCGAACGACGGCGCGATGCCCCAGCGCTTGTATTCCTCGACGTCGCGGTCCGGCACGTCGTTGCGGTGGACCATCGCGTTCACGCGGAGCGCCTGGCCCTTGCCGAAGTCGTGGTTGCCGTCCACCGTGGCGCGGCCGAAGCCGTTGGTGCCGGCGCCGAGCGTGACGGTGTTGAAGTCTCCCTCGCGCGCCGTCTTGCTCACCAGGTTGATGTTGCCGCCGACGGAGCCCGCGCCCGACATGGCCGAGTTGGCGCCGTTGATCAACTCGATCGACTCGAGGTTGAAGTTGTCCGTGCGGGTGTACTGCGCGCTGTCGCGGACGCCGTCCACCGTGATGTCGGTGGTGGCGTTGAAGCCGCGCAGGTTGATGCTGTCGCCGTAGCCGCCGCCGCCTTCGCCGGCGCCGAAGGTGATGCCCGGCAAGGTGCTGAGCACGTCGCGCAGGCCCAGCAGGTTCTGCTGCGCCATCACTTCGCTGGTGACCACGGTGATGGTCTGCGGGGTGTCGAGCAGCGGCTCGGTGTACTTGGGGGAACTGGCCTTCTGCACGCGCTCGCCGTGCACTTCGACGGCATCGAGTTCCTTGGCCTGCTGGGTATCGGCGGAGGCGTCGCCGGTAGGCGCGGCGAGGGACGGAGCGGCGATGGCCAGCAGCAGGGCGGTGGCGAGGGGGGAGTGGCGGAGGTTCATAGGCATCCTCGAGGACAGTGACGGATCACCCGGTGGCGATGGCTGGCGGGAGGGGGGGTTGGAACGGGAGGGATCGCGGGCCCGGCGGGGCGTCGATCGCGCGTTTCGGCGCGCCGCGGCGGCGCGCGGGCGCACGCAAGGCGTCAGGCGGCGGGCGGACCGCGGCCGGGATGCGGGTAGCGGTGCCGGCGCGGTCCGCCCGATGCGCGGCGCGCGTGCTCGTACGGGGGCAGTCCGCCGCATGCCAAGGCGTGTCCGTCCTGGGGACCGGCGGGCTCGCTTTCGGCCGGCGTGGGCAGGAGGTCCGCCACGGACGACGACGGCAGGCCCGCCGATTCCGACGGCATGCCCGCCGGTCCCGAGGTCTCCGGCATGGCCGGCTCCAGGCCGGCGATGGCGCCCGCCCCGGTCTTCCCGTCCGCCGCCGGCAGGCCGCCCAGCATCGCCGCCAGGCAGGCCAGCAGCAGGCCTGCGCAGGTGAGCAAGATTGAGCGGCGATCGCGCAGCACTATGGCCTCGGGAGGGTCAGGCTGCGACAGCCTGTCGCAGGGTCGCGACAGGATAATGAGAATGATTTGCGATTACAACAAAATCTTTACAACCGGCCTCAGCCGCGATCGTCCCGGGTCCAGATCCCGCCGTGCTCGAGCTTGGTGGGGAACTTGGCCACCGGCGAGTACGCCGGGGCGCACAGGGCGCGGCCGTCGCGGACGTCGAAGCGGGCGCCGTGCAGGACGCATTCGATGCTCGCCGCCGCCGGGTCGTAGTTGCCGGAGGACAGTTCGAAGTCCTCGTGGCTGCACTGGTCCTCCAGCGCGTACAGGTCGCCGTCGAGGTTGAACACCACGATCGGCGCGCCGGTCACCTCGTCGAAGACCATCTTCATCTCGCCCGGCAGCAGTTCGCCGGCGGCGCAGACGAAGGTCCAGGCCCCGCTCATGCGGCGGCTCCCGCCAGCGGCTTCTCGAGCACCTCGAAACGCAGGTCGTCGCGGCGGGGGATGCCGTAGCGCGCGTCGCCGTAGGGGAACGGCTTCTTGATCCCGGTGCGCGCGTAGCCGCGCCGCTCGTAGAAGGCGATCAGTTCGTCGCGGAGGTCGATCACGGTCATGCGCATGGCCGGCAGCCGCCATTCCTCGTGCGCGACGCGCTCGGCCTCGGCCAGCATCGCCTTGCCGACGCCGCCGCCCTGCCGGTCGGGGCGAACCGAGAACATGCCGAAGTAGCCGGCGCCGTCCTCCACCGCGACGTGCGCGCAGGCCAGCAGCTCGCCGTCGCGCTCGGCAACCAGGATGCGGCTGTGCGGCCGGTCGATGTCGTGCCGCAGGACGTCGGGGTCGATCCGCTGGCCCTCCAGCAGGTCGGCCTCGGTGGTCCAGCCCTGCCTGCTCACCTCGCCGCGGTAGGCGGAGGTGACCAGTTCGACCAGGGCGTTGACGTCGCCGGGCGTGGCGGTGCGGAAGCTGAGGGTGTCCATCCCGCGATTCTACGGAAAACCCGTTGCCCTGTTGATTGGCTCGCTGTAGGAGCAACGTGAGTCGCGACCGCGCGCCATAGGCGCCGGAAAAGCTACCGTCGCACGCCATCCGGACGCGATGCGGCGCGCTCGTCACCGCGCGCTCCCAATGGCTGTCGGCGCGCGGTCGCGACTCACGTTGCTCCTACAGCGAGGCGACGGGCGCGATCGCGACTGACGTCGCTCCCACAGGATTCTTCCCGCGGACGACGGGTGCGCTCACGCCAGCAGGCTGCGCGCCTTCTTCAGGGCGGCGACGAAGCGCTCCACTTCCTCGTGGGTGTTGTAGAACGCGAACGAGGCGCGCAGCGTGGCGGCCACGCCGTAGAACTGCAGCAGCGGGTGGGCGCAGTGCTGGCCGGAGCGGACGGCGACGCCTTCCAGGTCGAGCAGCGTGGCCAGGTCGTGCGCGTGCGCGCCCTCGATGAGGAACGAGATCACCGCCGCCTTGCCGGGCGCGCGGCCGAAGATGCGCAGGCCGTCGATCCGGTCCAGTTCCTCGGTGGCGTGGGCCAGCAGTTCGGCTTCGCGGGTCTCGACGTTCGCCATGCCGAGGGCGTCCAGGTAGTCCACCGCCGCGCCCAGGCCGATGAAGCCGGCGATGTTCGGCGTGCCGGCCTCGAACTTGTGCGGCGGATCGTTGAACACGGTGCCGTCGAAGCTGACTTCCTTGATCATCTCGCCGCCGCCGATGAAGGGCGGCATGGCCTGCAGGTGTTCGCGCCGCGCCCACAGCGCACCGGTGCCGGTGGGGCCGCACATCTTGTGGCCGGTCAGCGCGTAGAAGTCGCAGCCGATGGCGGCGATGTCGACGGCGCGGTGCGGCACGGCCTGCGATCCGTCGACGACGGTGACGATGCCCCGCCTGCGGGCTTCGCGGCAGATCTCGCGCACGGGATTGACGGTGCCCAGCACGTTCGAGGTGTGGGCGATGGCGATCAGCTTCACGTCGCCGGTCATCGCCGCATGCAGCGCGTCCAGGTCCAGCGTGCCGTCCTCGCGGATCTCCGCGACCTTCACGGTCGCGCCCGTGCGCTGGGCGACCAGCTGCCACGGCACGATGTTGGCATGGTGCTCCATGCGCGAGACCAGGATCGTGTCGCCGGCCTTCAGGCGCGGCAGCGCCCACGAATACGCCACCAGGTTGATCGCGAAGGTGGTGCCGCTGCACAGCACCAGTTCGTCCGGCCGCACGTTGAGGAAGCGCGCCAGCGTCTTCCGCGCGCCTTCGTAGGCCTCGGTCGCTTCCGTGCCCAGCGTGTGCACGGCGCGGCTGACGTTGGCGTTGTGCCGGCGGTAGAAGTCGTCGACGGCCTCGATCACCGCCGCCGGCTTCTGCCCGGTGTTGGCGCTGTCCAGGTAGACCAGCGGCTTGCCGTTGACCTGGCGCGTCAGCAGCGGGAAGTCGGCGCGGACGCGGTCCCAGTCGATGGCGGCGCCGGTCGGTGCGGCGTGGGCGTGTTCGAAGCTCATGCCATCCCCAGCGTCGCCAGCGCGGCATCCACGCGCGCCAGCAGCAGGGCGTGCAGCGCGCCATCCTCGACGACGGACAGCGGCTCGCGGCAGAACGCGGCGGTCAGCAGCTGCTGGGCCTCGGCCTGCGGCAGTCCGCGCGAACGCAGGTAGAACAGGGCGTTGGCGTCGAGCCGCCCGACCGTGGCGCCGTGCGCGGCCTTCACCTCGTCGGCGTGGATCTCCAGCACCGGCTGGGTATCGATCTCGGCGTTGTCCGACAGCAGCAGGTTCTTGTTGGACAACGCGGCATCGGTGCCGTCGGCGCCTTCGCGGATCAGGATGCCGCCGTGGAAGACGGCACGGCCGCGGTCCGCGCCCAGGCCGCGCCACGCCAGCTCGCAGCGGGTGTCGCGGCCGATGTGGTCGATGCCGAGCCGGGTGTCCACGTGGCGGCGCCCCTGCGCCAGCAGCACGCCGTTGGCGATCAGCCGGGCGCGGTCGCCTTCCAGGCGCACGTTCAGTTCGTGGCGCGACAACGCACTGCCCAGTTCCAGGTCGGCGCGGCGGTAGTCGGCATCGCTTGCCAGCACGGCGTCGGTGCGCAGCAGCGTCGTCGCGCGCTCGCTGTCGGCCTGCACACGGGCATGCACCAGGCGCGCTCCCCTGGCCAGGTGCACGTGGGTGAGCGCATTGATGAGGTGCGCGTGCGGCGAGGCGGCGAAATGGTGTTCGACCACGGCCAGCGACGCGCCGGCGCGCAGTTCGATCAGGTTGCGCAGGTGCCAGGCGCGGTCGGCGCCGTCGGCCGCGCCGATGAAGACCAGGTGCAGCGGCCGGTCGCTGCGGACCTCCGGTTCGGCCCGCAGCAGCACGCCCTCGGTCGCCAGCGCGGCGTTGAGGCGCGCGAACACCTCGTCGGTGCGCTCGAAGCGGCGCTGCAGGAAGCGTGCGGCATCGCCGCCTTCGGCCAGCGCTTCGGACAGCAGTTGCAGGCTGACGCCGTCGGGCAGGTCGGTGGTCAGCGACAGCGCGACCGAGTAGCGGCCGTTGACGAACACCGCGCGCGGCGCCGGGATGTCGGCCAGCAGCATCGGGTCCAGCGCGGGGAGCACCTCGACGGCGGCGAACCCGCGCCGCTCCAGCTGGCGCAGCGAGGTGTACTTCCACGCCTCGGCGCGGGGGCCGGGCAGGCCGTCGCGCAGGGCTTCGTCCAGCACCGCGCGGCGCGCGGCGTCGCCGGCGAAGGCGGAGGCCAGGGAGTCGAGGAGGGCGGTCATGGAAGAGGATTCCTGCTGATCGTCATCCCGGCGCAAGCCGGGATCCATGTTGCCGTTGCCCCGGAGCCTGGTTGCCGCCAAGCAACAGCGAAATGGGTTCCGGCGTGCGCCGGCACGACGGCGAGGGAGTGCGGAAGCGCGCCGCGGTTCACGCCGCGTGCTCCGGCGCCACGCGGTCCTTGATCCAGGCATAGCCGTGCGCTTCCAGCTCCAGCGCCAGCTCGGGGCCGCCGGATTCGACGATGCGGCCGTCGGCCAGCACGTGCACCACGTCCGGCTTGATGTAGTCCAGCAGGCGCTGGTAGTGGGTGATGACCAGGAAGGCGCGCTCGGGCGAGCGCAGCGCGTTGACGCCGTCGGCGACGTTCTTCAGCGCGTCGATGTCCAGGCCGCTGTCGGTCTCGTCGAGGATCGCCAGCTTCGGCTCCAGCACGGCGAGCTGGAAGATCTCGTTGCGCTTCTTCTCGCCGCCGCTGAAGCCCTCGTTGACGCCCCGGTGCAGCAGTTCGTCCTTCAGGTGCAGCACGGCCAGCTTCTCGCGCACCAGCTTGAGGAACTGCATGGAATCCAGTTCCGCCTCGCCGCGCGCCTTGCGCTGCGCGTTGAGCGCGGCGCGCAGGAAGTAGGTGTTGTTCACGCCCGGGATCTCGACCGGGTACTGGAAGGCCAGGAACACGCCGGCGGCGGCGCGCTCCTCCGGGTCCAGCTCCAGCAGGGCCTTGCCGTCGAACTCGACGCGGCCGGCGGTGACCTCGTAGCCCTCGCGGCCGGCCAGGATGTTGCCCAGCGTGGACTTGCCCGCGCCGTTGGGCCCCATGATGGCGTGCACTTCGCCGGGCTTCACTTCCAGCGAGAGGCCCTTGAGGATGTCCTTGCCGGCGACGCTGGCGTGGAGGTTGTCGATCTTGAGCATGTTCGTTTCCGTTTGATTCTTGAGCCCCTCTCCCGCCGGGAGAGGGGTTGGGGTGAGGGGCGATGGAGTCCCGATGGTTCAGGCATGCGGGCTTCGCTCGCCCCTCATCCGCCCTCCGGGCACCTTCTCCCGAGGGGAGAAGGGAAAGGCCGTCATCCCACGCTGCCTTCCAAGCTCACTTCCAGCAGCTTCTTCGCCTCCACCGCGAACTCCATCGGCAGTTCGCGGAAGACCTGCTTGCAGAAGCCGTCGACGATCATCGATACCGCGTCTTCCTGGCCGATGCCGCGGGCGCGGCAGTAGAACAGCTGGTCGTCGCTGATCTTGGAGGTGGTGGCCTCGTGCTCCAGCGTCGCGGTCGGGTTCTTCACCTCGATGTAGGGGAAGGTGTGGGCGCCGCACTGCTTGCCGATCAGCAGGCTGTCGCACTGGGTGTAGTTGCGCGCGCCGTCGGCGTTGCGGTCCACCTTCACCAGGCCGCGGTAGGTGTTCTGGCCGCGGCCGGCGCTGATGCCCTTGCTGACGATCTTGCTCTTGGTGCGCTTGCCGACGTGGATCATCTTGGTGCCGGTGTCGGCCTGCTGGCGGTGGTGGGTCAGCGCGACCGAGTGGAACTCGCCCGACGCGTCGTCGCCCAGCAGCACGCAGCTCGGGTACTTCCAGGTGATGGCCGAACCGGTCTCCACCTGCGTCCAGGTCACCTTGCTGCGGTCGCCGCGGCACTCGGCGCGCTTGGTGACGAAGTTGTAGATGCCGCCGCGGCCTTCCTCGTCGCCGGGGTACCAGTTCTGCACCGTCGAGTACTTGATCTCGGCGTCTTCCAGCGCGACCAGTTCCACCACCGCGGCGTGCAGCTGGTTCTCGTCGCGCATCGGCGCGGTGCAGCCCTCCAGGTAGGAGACGTAGGCCTTGTCCTCGCAGACGATGAGGGTGCGCTCGAACTGGCCGGTGTGGCCGGCGTTGATGCGGAAGTAGGTGCTCAGCTCCATCGGGCAGCGCACGCCCTTGGGGATGAACACGAAGCTGCCGTCGGAGAACACCGCCGAGTTCAGCGCGGCGAAGTAGTTGTCGCCCACCGGCACCACGCTGCCCAGGTATTGCCTGACCAGTTCGGGATGCTCCTGGATGGCCTCGGACATCGAGCAGAAGACGATGCCCTTCTCGGCCAGTTCCTTGCGGAAGGTGGTGCCGACGCTGACCGAGTCGAACACCGCGTCCACCGCCACGCCGGCCAGCTTGGCGCGCTCGTGCAGCGGCACGCCCAGCTTGTCGTAGGTGTCGATCAGTTCCTGCGGCACCTCGTCCAGCGACTTGTACTTGGCCTTGGGCGCGGAGTAGTAGCTGATGGCCTGGAAGTCGATCGGGCCGATCTTCAGCTTGGCCCAGTGCGGCACCGGCATGGTCAGCCAGTGGCGGTAGGCGGCCAGGCGCCAGTCGGTCATCCACGCCGGCTCGTTCTTCTTCGCCGACAGGGCGCGGATCACGTCCTCGTCCAGGCCGGGCGGCAGGGAGTCGGACTCGATGTCGGTGACGAAGCCGGCGTCGTAGCGACGCCCCAGCTGTTCCAGGATTTCAGCGTTCTCGGTGGCCATCGGGCTGCCTACGGTTCAACGGGTCGCGACCCGCACGGCGATGGGGCGCCTGCGCGTGTCGTCGGAAGAGGAAGGGGGAGGGGCGACCATCTGCGCCAGGGTGAAGCCGCGCAGCGCGTCGGCCACCACGTCGTTGATCAGCCGCCAGTTGGCGCGCGCGCCGCACTGGTGGGCGATGCCGCAATGGCTTTCGCTCTGGCTGCACTCGGTCATCGCCAGCGGCCCTTCCATGGCCTCGACGATCTCCACCAAGCTGATCTCGGCCGCATCGCGGCTGAGGCGGTAGCCGCCGTGCACGCCGCGCAGGCCTTCCACCAGCCCGGCCTGGGCCAGCGGCTTGAGCACCTTGCTGACGGTGGGGGTCTCCAGCCCGGAATGCTCGGCCAGGTCGGACGCGCTCAGCACCTCGCCCGGCCGCGCGGCGAGCACGGTGAGGACCACGGTGGCGTAGTCGGTGAGCTTGGTGACGCGGAGCATCGGGGAAGGGTCCTTAAAACGTACCGAAATTGTACGCTTTTGTTTCCCGTGGCTCAAACCCGGTGGTTTTCCCCGTTCAGGCACGTTGGCACGGGCTGGCGGATGTCATCCGCGATGGCTGGCGCCCGCGACCGACGCCGGGCCGGGCGGGTCCGCAAGATGGGCCGTGTCCGCTCCCGGACGGCCTCCTGCAAGGACGCCCGCCATGAACGCGACGCGCCCGTCTCCCGGATCCGCCCCGTCCGGCCGTGGCCTGGACCAGGGCTTCCCGTGGCGGGTGCTGCGGGCCGCCGGCGGCGCCTGCCTGGCGGTGAAGCTGTTCCGCGGCCTGGGCCAGCTGTTCTGGACCGTGTTCGGCCTGGCGCTGGGCCTGGCCTGGATGTTCGGCGGCCGCCTGTTTCCCGGGTGACGTCCCCGGGGCCGCGGTCACTTGCCGGCGGCGGGCGTCGCCGGCGGTTCCGGCAGCACCATGCCGAAGTACGGCGGCGGCGGGGTCCGGCCTGGCGGCAGCGCGTCCGGCGCCGGCTGTCCGGCCGGCCCCAGCGAGCGCACGAAGCGGTAGATCGCACGGCGGTCCTGTTCGCTCATGTCGCGCACGGCGAAGTCCGGCATGATCGGGCGGGTGCGCAGGTTGGCGCTGTATTCCAGCCACTGCGCCTCGCTCAGTTCGTGCAGGCGCAGGCGCAGGTTGCTGGCGTAGGTCGTGCCCCACGGGCCGTGGAAGCCCAGCGGCGTGCCGGTGAGCCAGGCGGCCTTGTCGACCTTGCCGCCGGTCTCGGCGTAGCGCGGCGTGTGGCAGTCGTTGCAGCCGGCGATCCGCACCAGGTATTCGCCGCGGGCGAGCAGCTCGGCCTCGGTCGAGGGCGCGGGCGCCGCGGCGGCGGCAGGGGGGGCGGAAGGCTGGCAGGCGGCCAGGCCGAGGGCGAGGAGGGCGGTCGACAGCAGGTGGCGGACGTGCATGGCGGCAGGGCGTGCGGTGGGTGACGGGGCTTGGAACGCGCCGTTCCGCGGCGAGCGGCCACGCCGGCGCGGAGGCCGTTCAGGCGGCGGAGTTGGGAAACGCCGCGCGATTGGGCGAGAATCCCGCTTCCCCTTCCCGCCTGGACCCCGCATGCCCCGCAAGATCGAAGCCCGCCAATCCGATATCCACGGCAACGGCGTGTTCGCCATCGCCCCGATCGAGAAGGGCGAGCGGGTGGTGGAGTACAAGGGCAAGCGCCGCACGCACGAGGAAGTGGACGCCGACGACACCGGCGACGTGGAGTCCGGCCACACCTTCCTGTTCACGCTCAACGACGACTACGTCATCGACGCCAACCACAAGGGCAACAAGGCGCGCTGGATCAACCACAGCTGCGACCCGAACTGCGAGGCGGTGATCGAGGAGCACGACGGCAAGAACCGCAAGAAGGACAAGGTCTTCATCGAGGCCATCCGCGCGATCGCGCCGGGCGAGGAGCTGACCTACAACTACGGCATCACCCTGGACGAGCCGCACACCGCGCGCCTGAAGAAGGTCTGGGCCTGCCGCTGCGGCAGCAGGAAGTGCACCGGCACCATGCTGCAGCCCAAGAAGGGCCGCTGAAACCGGGAGGCGCCTCCTCCACCCGGCATGGATGCTGCGGGACGCCGGAAGGTTGAAATGACCGAAGGCAGGTGTGGTCCGCGTTTCCCGCCGCTAACGTGCGCGCACCGGACCACCCCCCGACCTCCATGAACCTGCCCCGCCTGATCGTCCTGCTCGCGCTGGCCTCGCCCTGCGCCGCCGTCTACGCCGTCGAGATCGACGGTCGCATCGATCCTGACGAATGGCGCGACGCGCGCCATGTCGCCGACTTCCGCAAGATCCAGCCGCTGAACGGCGAGCCGGGCTCGCTGCCCACCGAGGCCTGGGTGCTGGCCACGCCCGAGGGCCTGGCCATCGCCTTCCGCAACACGCAGCCCGCGCACGTGCCGCGCACGCGGCAGAAGGTGCAGCGCGACTTCGACGCGCAGGTGGACCGGATCAACGCCTTCGTCGACTTCGACGGCGACGGGCGCACCGGCTACGCCTTCACCGTCAGCTCGACCGGCGGCATCGCCGACGAGGTCATCACCAACCAGAACCAGTTCAGCCGCGACTGGGACGGCCAGTGGCGGCATGCCGTGGGCGAGGACGAGCAGGGCTGGTCGGTCGAACTGCTGGTCCCCTGGCATACCGCGCCGATGCGCGACGGCCGGGACGGGCAGCGCACGCTGAAGGTGTTCCTGGCGCGCGTGATCGGCGCGACCGGCGAGCGCATGGCGTGGCCGGTCGCCAGCTTCGAGCGCCCGCGCTTCCTGTCCGACTTCGCGCCGATCACCGTGCCGCGCTACGACCAGTCGCTGCTGGCGATCACGCCGTACGCGTCGGGCCTGTACGACAACGTCGGCAAGCGCAGCGACTTCAACGGCGGCGCCGACCTGTTCTGGAAGCCCAACGGCCGGTTCCAGCTGACCGCCACGGTCAACCCGGACTTCGGCCAGGTGGAGGCCGACGACCTGGTCGTCAACTTCAGCGCCACCGAGACCTTCATCAGCGACAAGCGCCCGTTCTTCACCGAGAACCAGGGCATCTTCGAGCTGACCACGCCGTCGGACTACAGCCAGCAGCTGTACACGCGCCGCGTGGGCAGCACCGGCGACATCACCGCGGCGCTGAAGTTGAACGGCAGCCTGGGCCGGACGAACTACGGGCTGTTCTCGGCCGACGAGGACGGCGCGACCGGGCGCCGCTACCACGCGCTGCGGGTGGTGCGCGACTTCGAGAAGCAGAACCTCGGCGCGATGCTGACCCGCGTCGACGACCCCTGGCGCGACCGCGAGGCCACCGTGCTGGGCGTGGACCACAACTGGCGGCCGACCGCGCGCTGGAACATCCGCAGCCGCCTGCTGGGCAGCCGCATCGACCAGGCCGGCGACGCCGTGCGCGACCTCGGCGCCACCGTGTGGGCGGACTACGAGATGGACCGCGGCTGGCGCCAGCAGTGGATCGCCATGCACTTCGGCAACGACCTGCAGCTCAACGACTTCGGCTACCTCTCGCGCAACAGCACCAACTACCTGCACTGGGAGGTGCGCAAGCGCTTCACCGACCTGGCCGAGACTTCGCGCTACGCCTCGACGGACTGGCGCTGGCGGGTCAGCGGCAGCCACAACAACCACGGCGACAAGCTCAACGACCAGTTCCGCATGAGCCGCGAAGGCCAGCTGCGCAACGGCGGCTACGAGTACGCCCAGGTCAACGTCAACAGCGCCGGCCTCAGCGACACCCTGCTGCGCGGCCACGGCGTGGTGCGCCTGCCGGCGAACTTCAATGCGTATTTCGAACTCGAGCGGCCGCGCAAGGGCGACTGGGCGCACGAGACGGAACTGGAAATCACCACCGGCGGCCTGGCGGGCAACCGCGAGATCGGCGGCGGCGGCGGTTACACCGCGACCTACTTCATCAGCGACGCCTTCAGCCTGCACGGCGGCTTCTACGCGCTGTACACGCCGGACTGGCTGGTGTGGCAGCGCGAGGACCTGGCCGGCGGATTCAAGCGCCGGCAGCTGGACCTCAACGCCGGCCTGGACTGGGTGATCGACGACCGCCACGAACTGCGCGTGAAGATGCAGGCGATCGCACTGGACGCGCGCGTGCGGGACGCCTGGCGCTTCGATCCGCGCGGCCATGCGCTGGCGGCGGCCGACACGGTGGACGACTTCAGCGTGCGCAACCTCGGCTTCCAGGTGCGCTACCGCTACGAACTGGCGCCGCTGTCCTATCTGTACGTGGTCTATGCCCGCGGCGGCTACGAGCAGCGCACGGGCAGCGAGGGCATGGACGACCTGCTGCAGGACAGCTTCCGCCTGCGCGACGACGAGCAGCTGGTGGTGAAGCTGAGCTACCGCTTCGAGATCTGAGCGCCGGCCGCGCTCACTCGTCCGCGGCGGGCTGCAGGGTGACCAGCACCTGTCCGTCGCGGATCCGCACCGCGTCGGCGGCCAGCGTGCCCGGGACCTGCGCCAGGTCGTCCTCGCTCAGCCGGTACAGCGGCCGGGTGCGGGCGTAGTCGCGGATCAGGTCCTGCAGCACCTCGCGCGAGCCGCCGGGCAGCCCGCGCCCGGCCGCGCCGGTGCCGAGGTGCTCCAGCTGCGGCTCCACCAGGTGCAGGCCGCGCGTGCCGGGGTCGTAGCGCAGGCCGCTGCTGACGACGACGTTGCCGTTCTCCAGGCGTTCGCCGGTGACCAGCGCGATGTCGTAGTCCATCCGCAGCTGCAGCCGTTCGCCGGGCGCGGGGATGCGCACCTCGGGATCGCTCAGCGTGAGCGAGGCGAAGCCTTCCAGCAGCGTGTGCTCCATCGGGAAGCCGGCGCGCGCCGCGGCCTGCAGCTGGGCGGCGTCGAAGCGCAGGACGTTCGGTGCGTCCGCGACCGCCAGCGGAGACAGGACGGACAGGGCGAGCAGGGCGGCGCGGGCGAACAGGGTCTTCATCGGCGGCCTCATTGCAGGTGGACGACCACCCGGCCGTCCTCGATCTGGGTGCCGCCGATCCGCTTGCTGGCCGGCAGGCGCCGCAGGATGTCGCTGTCGATCCGGTAGACCGGCTCGCTGCGCGCGTATTCGGCCAGCACGGTGTTCACCAGCTGGCGCGTGCCGCCGGACATCAGCGAGCCGGCGCCGGGCACGTCGACCGACAGGATCTCCGGGTTGTCCAGGTGCAGGCCCTGCGTGGCCGGGTCGTAGCGCAGGCGGCTGGCCAGGGCGAAATGGCCGCGGCTGACGTCGCGCGCGCCCAGCGCGCTGACCCCGATGTCGAAGTCCAGGCGCAGGCGGTCGTCGCCCGACGGGATGCTCAGCCGCGGATTGGTCAGCGTGGCCGACACCAGCCCGCCCAGCTTGTCGAACTCGCGCGGGAAGCTGTGGTTGAGGTAGCGCTGCAGCTGCGGCTGGGTGAAGTTGATCTGGTTGCCGAGCAGGCCGGTGACCGTGTTGAGGGTCTCGCAGCCCGCCAGGCCCAGCGTGGCAGCGGCGAGGGCGGCGAACAGGAAGCGGCGGCGTGTGCGCATGGAGGGCTCCGTGGCGTGTCGCGGCACCTTAGCGGGCGGCGCCTGTCCGAAGCCTAACCGGAGCGTGCCAAGGGCTGCGGAAAAGGGCGCCGGCCGGCGCGTGGCGAAGGCTGGACGCGGCGCGGGTGACGCGATGCCGGCGATCCGTTCCGGCGTCACGCGTGCACGATGGAGCGCGCCTTCATGCGCGCGCCTGGGTCGCCAGCCGCAGGCCGAGCGCGACGAACACGCCGCCGGTCGCGCGGCGCATCCAGCGCGCCGCGCGCGGGCCCGCCGACAGGCGGCGCCCCATGCGGCCGACCAGCCAGGCCAGGGCGAGGCTGTTGGCCAGCCCGATGGCGGACAGGATCAGGCCCAGCGCCAGGAACTGCATCGGCACGTGGCCGCGCGCGGGATCGACGAACTGCGGCAGGAAGGCGAGGAAGAAGACCGCGACCTTCGGATTCAGCACGCCGGTGGCGACCGAGCGCAGGTAGACCTGGCGGGCGGATGCCGCCGCCGGCGCGGCGACGGCGGCGCCCGGCGCGTCGCCCTCGCGCCATGCCTTGATGCCCAGCCAGACCAGGTAGGCGGCGCCGGCGTACTTCACGATCTCGAACGCCAGCGCCGACGTCGCCAGCACCGTGGACAGGCCCAGGCCCGCGGCCAGCGCGTGGATCAGCGTGGCCGTCTCCAGGCCGACGGCGGCCTGGGCGCCGCGGCGGGTGCCGCCGGCCATGCTCTGCGCGAGGATCCAGGCGGTGCCGGGGCCGGGGATCAGCACCAGCAGCGCGGCCGCGGCGACGTAGGCCAGCAGGGTGGAGGTGTCGAACATCGTGCGTTGCGTCCCTGGCCGGGGTCCGGATGCGGGTTCAGCCGGCGTCGCGGCTGCGCGCCTTCAGCGCGGCGATGAACTCGCCCATGTGCGGGCGCAGCGGGGCGAACAGGTCGTCGGCGTCCTTGCGGTGGTCGAGCATCAGGCCGCTGAGCAGCTTGGTGCCGACGACCAGCGCGGCGCGCTCGTCGCCGCTGAAGCCGCGCTGGCGCTGGACGTTCTCGAGGACGCGCATCCAGTCGTCGTGGCAGGCGTGCTCGAACTCGATGGTGCAGCGGCCGTTGCACGGCAGGCCGTCGCGCTCGATCGGGGTGACGGTGATGCGGTAGCGGTGGGTGTCGTTGGGCATGGCGGCGTGCGCGGGGGGCGCGGTGGGGACCGTGGCCAAGATAGGCCCGCGCGCGCGGAGGAACGAGGGGGCCCGCCGCGATGGACTGTTCCGCGGGCCGGCGTGGTTCAGTCCTGCGCCGCGCCGGACGCGTTCGCCCTGAACAGCGGCAGCGGATCGTAGGCGCCCTGCGCGCCGTAGATGCCGTAGTGCAGGTGCGGCGGCGTACCCTGCGCGTTGCCGGTGGTGCCGACGTAGCCCAGGACGTCGCCGGGCCGCACGATCCGGCCGGTGGCCAGGCCCTCGGCCCAGTCGTCCAGGTGCGCGTAGTAGTGGCGCTCGCGGCCGGGGCCGAGCACCCAGACCTGCCGCCCGCCCAGGCCGCCCTCGCGCACGGCGACCACCACGCCGCGCGTGGCGCTGGCGACGGGCGTGCCGCGCTTGGCGAAGATGTCCACGCCCTGGTGCGTGCGGTCGCTGCCGCGCGGGGCGCCGAAGGTGTCCGCGATCTGCCGCGCCCGCACGCCCTGCACCGGCACCGGCAGTTCGGTAGGCGGCGGTGCGCGGGCGATGTCCCAGAGCATGCGCGCCGAGGCCATGAACGGCCGCCCCCACGCCCACGCCAGCAGCAGGCCCAGCGCCGACAGCCAGAGCAGCGACCAGGCGAGGCGTCGCAGGCGGCGCGCGGCGGGTCGCATCGCGGCGGTCAGGGCAGCGGTGGCGGTTGCGGCTGCACGAGCTGGCGTTCCAGCTGCGCCTTCAGCGCCGGGTCCAGCTTCAGCTGCTTCGCCAGTTCGTCCAGGTAGGCGCGCTCCATGAAGTTCTGCTCGTCGGCGACCAGCAGGCTGGCGAGGTACATCTCCGAGGCGATCTCCGGCGTGCCGCCGGCGCGCGCCACCTCGGCCGGGTCCAGCGGCTTCTCCAGTTCGGCGTGCAGCCACTGCTGCAGCTCGCCGTCGGTGCCGATGCGCGCGAACTCGCCCTCGATCACCTGGCGCTCGCGCGCATCGATGTGGCCGTCGGCCTTGGCCGCGGCGACCAGCGCCTTGAGGATGGCCTGGCTGTGCTGTTCGGCCTGCGGCGGCGGCAGGCGGTCGACCGTCTGCGGACCGGCGCCGGCGGCGAAGCCGCCCTGCTGCTGCTTGTAGTCGCTGTAGGCGCGATAGGCCATCACCCCGATCGCCGCCAGCCCGCCGTAGGTGGCGAGCTTGCGGGTGGCCTTGTTCCGCCCCAGCAGCAGGCCGAGCGCGCCGCCGGTGATCGCGCCCTTGCCGAAGTCGGCGTTGAGCAGGCTGCCGCCGCCGTTCGAGGATGTCAGCAGATGGTCGAGGAAGCCCTGGATCTTCATGCGTTCGCGCCTTCTACGCGGGGAGTGTCCTTGCTGGCTATGGGCGCGGGCACCGCCGCACAAGGGTGACCGATGGCAGGGTGGCGCCTGGACGAGGCCGTGCAGGAGGGGCTTCAGCCCCGATGCGCTTGATTCCGGATCCGCGACAGACGCCCGCCCAAGGGCGACGCACCGATCGTCAGGGCGCGGGTCCTCCTGACCGGCGGAGGACCGGGCATCGGCAGTGCTGGACGGAAGGCGTCGGGGCTGAAGCCCCTCCTGCAGAAAAAAAGCGGGTTCGTGTCGCATCGTTGCCTGGAGGCAAAAAAATCGGGACGGCGATGCCGTCCCGATCGGATGCAGCGTGGAGCGGTGCGCGACTCAGGCCGCGGCGTCCTTCAGCTTCTTCAGCGGACGGACCTTGACCTTCACCGTGGCCGGCTTGGCGGCGAACCACTGCTCTTCCTTGGTGAACGGGTTGATGCCCTTGCGCTTCGGCTTGGCCGGCACGTTGACGGCGGTGATCTTCAGCAGGCCCGGCAGGGTGAAGGCGCCGGCGCCCTTCTTGTTGATCGAGGCGTGCACGGCGCTTTCCAGCGAGGCCAGCACGGCGCGGACGTCCTTGGCGGCCACGGCGGTGGCTTCGGCGATGTGGGCGACGAGGCCCGACTTGCTCAGCGCTTCCTTGATCGGCTTCGGCGCGGCCGGCTTGGCGGCGGCCTTCGGTGCAGCTTTCTTGGCGGCCTTCTTCGGCGCGGCCTTCTTGGTGCTCTTTGCCATGTGTCCTGTCTCTACGGTCGAGTGGTTGGGTAATCGGGCCGATCGCATCGGCAAGCGAAATGTAGGGCAAAGAATAGGCGCCGCCAAGAGCAGAAAGGCCCCGAAACGCCTTTTTCTTCGGTTTTTTCCGTCCGGCGCTCGCCGCGCGTCGGAAATCACCGCCGGGAATGACGAAATCACCCGCCGGCATGCGCCGGCCGCGGCGGCCCGGCGCGCTTCCCGGTGCGTCGATCCGACGCACCGGGCGGCGCTCATTCTTCCTCGTGCCGCGGCTTGTACGCCTCCACCAGCTTCTGCTGCACGTTCGGCGGCACCGGCTCGTAGTGGCTGAAATCCAGGCTGTAGCGGCCCCGCCCGGCGGTCATGGACTTCAGTTCGGCCGCGTAGCCCTCCAGTTCGGCCAGCGGCACCTGCGCCTTCACCACGATCTCGCCGCGCACCGCGTCGGTGCCGTTGATGCGCGCGCGCTTGCCGGCCAGGCTGCCGGTGACGTCGCCGACCTGCGCCTCGGGCACCGCCACCTCCAGGTCCACCACCGGCTCCAGCACCTGCGGGCGCGCCTTGGCGATGGCGTCGAGGAAGGCCTTCTTGCCGGCCGCGACGAAGGCGACCTCCTTGCTGTCCACCGCGTGGTGCTTGCCGTCGTGGACGACCACGCGGATGTCCTGCAGCGGATAGCCGGCCACCGCGCCGCTGCCCAGCACCTGGCGCACGCCCTTCTCCACCGCCGGCAGGAACTGCCCGGGAATGGTGCCGCCCTTCACCTCGTCGACGAACTCGAAGCCGCCGCCGCGCGGCAGCGGTTCGATGCGCAGGAACACCTCGCCGAACTGCCCGGCGCCGCCGGTCTGCTTCTTGTGGCGGTGGTGGCCCTCGGCCCGGGCGCCGACCGTCTCGCGGTAGGCGATGCGCGGCGGGCGCGTCTTCACCTCCACGCCGTGGCGGTCCTTCAGCCGCTCCAGCATCACCCGCAGGTGCAGGTCGGACAGGCCGCGGATGACGGTCTCGTTCAACTCCGGCTGGTGCTCGACGACGAAGGCCGGATCCTCCTCGGCCAGCTTCTGCAGCGCGAGCGACAGCTTCTGCTCCTGGCCCTTGCTCGCCGCCTCGATGGCCAGGCCGAACATCGGCTTCGGGAAGGCGACCGGGGCCAGGTGGATGTGGTCCTCGTCGTGGCTGTCGTGCAGGACGGCGTCGAAGTGCAGGTCGTCGACCTTGGCCACGGCGGCGATGTCGCCGGGGATGGCCTGCTCCACTTCCACGTGGTCCTTGCCCTTGAGCTTGAACAGGTGGCCGACCTTGAACGGCTTCTTGCCGTCGTCGACGAACAACTGGGTGTCCTTCTTCAGGGTGCCCTGGTAGACGCGGAAGATGCCGAGCTTGCCGACGAAGGGATCGTTGACGATCTTGAAGACGTCGGCGATGACGTGCGCACGCGGGTCGGGCACGGCCTCGATCGGCTGCGGGCCGCTGCCGTTGAGCTTCACGAACGGCGGCGGGTTGGCCTCGGCCGGATTCGGGAACAGCCGCTCGGCGACGTCCAGCAGTTCCTTGACGCCGGTGCCGGTGCGCGCGGAGGCGAAGCAGACCGGCACCAGGTGGCCCTCGCGCAGGCACTGCTCGAAGGCGTCGTGCAGTTCCTCGCCGGACAGGCCGCCTTCGCCCAGGTCCAGGTAGTGCTCCATCACCGTCTCGTTGATCTCCACCACCTGGTCGATGATCTTCTGGTGCCAGTCGGCCACCGGGCCCAGGTCGGAATCGCCGGACGACCGGCCGAAGCAGTCGACCACCGCCTTGCCGCCGTCGGCCGGCAGGTTGAGCGGCAGCAGTTCGGGGCCGAACTCCTCGCGCAGCGCGGCCAGCACGCCGGCGCAGTCCGCGCCTTCGTGGTCGATCTTGTTGATGACGATGGCCCGGCACAGGTTGCGCTCGCGGGCGCGCTCCATCAGCCGGCGCGTGCCGTGGGCCACGCCGGCGTCGGCGTCGACCACGATCAGCGCGGTGTCCACCGCGGAGAACGCCGACAGCGCCGGCCCGCGGAATTCGGGGTAGCCGGGCGTGTCGATCAGGTTGACGTGCATGCCGCCGTGGTCGGTGCTGGCGATGGCGGTGTCGATGGAGTGCCCGCGCGCCTTCTCGATGGGGTCGTGGTCGGACACCGTGGTGCCGCGTTCGATGGTGCCTGCCACCTGGAGGGCGCCGCCGGCATGCAGCAGGGCTTCGAAGAGCGTTGTTTTGCCGGCGCCGGGGTGGCCTGCCAGGGCCACGTTGCGGATCTGTTGCGTGCTGTACGACATGAGGCCGTTCCTCCCGGGGTTGGGGTCGAAGGGCCGTCATGGCTGTCCGGGCCGAACGCCTCCCGTGAGCGGCGGCGCTCGGCGGGCGGTCATGGCGGACGGCCAGCATCGGCGCCGGTCCCCGGGGGGTCAAGACGCACTGCGGAACATGCCGTGAACATCCGCGGGTGTACCCTCCGCTTCCCCTGACCCGAGGAGCACGACCATGGCTTTGAAGCGTTACGCGGATGCGGTGTGGAGCGGCGACCTGCAGGCCGGCAAGGGCAGCCTGAGCACGCCGCAGAGCGGCCTGTTCGAGGCGCAGAACTATTCCTTCAAGACGCGCTTCGGCGACGAGAAGGGCACCAACCCGGAAGAACTGCTGGCCGCCGCCCACGCGGGCTGCTTCACCATGGCGCTGTCGGCGGTGCTGGGGAAGGCGGGCTTCACGCCCGACAAGCTGCAGACGCGCGCCGAGGCGACGATGGAGCCGGGCATGGACCCGGGTCCGACGATCACCGCGATCAAGCTGACCGTGTCGGCCAGCGTGCCCGGGATCGGCGCGGCGCAGTTCGAGGAGATCGCCCAGCAGGCCAAGGCCGGCTGCGTGATCTCGCGCGCGCTGTCGGTGCCGGTGTCGCTGGAGGCGACGCTGCTTTGACCCGGTGCGCGGCCGCCGGCCGGCGCGGATGCGCGGCTTGAGCGGCGTGCGCGCCGCCCTGCTGGTGCACGGCGCCGGTGGCGGCGGCTGGGAATGGACCCTGTGGCGCGGCGTGCTGGAAGCGGCGGGCCTCCAGGTGGAGGCCCCCGACCTGGTCCCGGCGCCGGCGGGACTGGCCGCGACCCGGCTGGAGGATTACCAGGCGCAGGTGGACGCGGCCCTGGCCCGGCTGCCCCGCCCGCGCGTACTGGCCGGCGCCAGCCTGGGCGGCCTGCTCGCATTGCGCGCCGCGGCGGCGGCCGACGCGCTGGTGCTGGTGAACCCGCTGCCGCCCGCGCCGTGGCATGCGCAACTCGAGGCGCGCGACTGGCCCGTCGTGGTGCCGTGGCGGCGCGATGCGCGCCTGGCCGGTACCCGGCGCGCCTTGCCGGACGCGGACGAGGCGACGGCGCTGTTCGCCTTCCGCCACTGGCGCGACGAATCCGGCGCCGTCCTGCGCCAGGCGTACGCCGGCATCGCCGTCGCCCGCCCGGCGTGCCCGGTGCTGTGCGTGCTGTCGCGGCGCGACGACGACGTTCCGCCGCGCATCCCGGCGGCGATGGCGGCGGCATGGGGAGCGGAGGTGCTGCAGACGCCTTCGGATTCCCACGTCGGGCCGTTGCTGGGGCACGGCGCGGCCGGGATCGCCATGCACGCTGTCGAATGGCTGAACCGCGCGGTGCCGCACGGCTGAGTTCAGCCATGTTTCACCCGCCGCGGCCGAGCATGCCGGCACGCCACTCCGGCATGGGGAGCCCCCGACATGAAGCGTCCTTCCGCCCTCGTGCTGGCCATCGGCCTGCTCGCCGCCGGCGCGGCCTCCGCGCAGTCCTCGCGCTACTACGGCACGGAAGACCGCCCCGGCGATGCTCCTTACTACGACTACGCGCGGGTGGTGCGGGTGGACCCGATCATCGACAGCGGCTACCGCGGCGCGTCCACCGCGCCGCGGTGCTACTACCGCGACGCCGACGACGTGTACGCGCGCGACGGCTACCGCGACGACGCGTACGGCGGCGGCTACCAGGACGGCTATGGCGACGACGGCTACCGCGACGCCTACGGGAACGGCGACCGCTACGGCGACCGCCGCTATCCCGATCGCGGCAGCGAGGGCGGCCGCACCGTGGCCACCGTGATCGGCGGCATCGCCGGCGCGGTGCTCGGCAGCAAGATCGGCGACGGCAGCGGGCGCTATGTCGGCACTGCCGTCGGTTCGATGGTCGGCGGCATGGCCGGGCGTTCGATCTACGACAGCGCCCAGCGCGAGCGGCAGGTGCAGCGCGGCAGCGTGCGCGTCTGCGAGCCGGTGCCGGCGAACGACGGCCGCTATCGCGACGATGACGACGGCCGCGTCAGCGGCTACGACGTGACCTACGAATACGCCGGCCGCACGTACCGGACGCGCACGGACCATCATCCCGGCGACCGCATCCGCGTCCGCGTGGACGTGCGGCCGGAATGAGGCAGCCGCGTCGCGGGCCCGCCGTCCCGCGGCGGCGCCTGCCGCAACCGGGGGGCCGCAAGGCCCCCTTTCCCGTGGCGGGTTGCCCTGCCGCGCCGCCGCCCGCATAGTCGCGCGGTCTTCGGTCCGGGAGCAGGGCATGCGGCGCATGGCGTGGGCGGTGGGATGCGTGATGGGGCTGGCGGGCGCCGCGCAGGCGCAGGTCCAGGTGATGACGGCGGCGCGCGTGCATACGCTGGACCCGTCCCATCCCGTCGCCGAGGCGCTGGCGTGGGACGGCGACGGCCGCCTGCTGGCGGTCGGCGGCGCCGACGCGCTGCGCGCGCGCTACCCCGACGCGGTGCACGTCGATGCCGCGGGCAAGACCGTGATCCCCGGCCTGATCGATGCCCACGGCCACGTGATGGGCCTGGGCTACGCGCTGATGCAGGTGGACCTGGTCGATGCGCGCGACAAGGACGACGTCATCGCGCGCCTGCGCGCCTACGAAAAGCAGTTGCCGGCGAACGCCTGGCTGCTCGGCGGCGGCTGGGACCAGAACGACTGGCCGGAGAAAACGTTCCCGACCGCCGCCGACCTCGATGCGGCCTTCCCCGACCGGCCGGTGTGGCTGGAGCGCGTGGACGGGCACGCGGGGTGGGCGAACAGCGCGGCGCTGCGCGCAGCGGCGGCGAAGGCGTCGCGCCCGCTGGAGGGCGACTGGCAGCCGGACGGCGGCCGCATCGAGCGGATCGACGGCAGGCCGAGCGGCGTGTTCGTCGATGCGGCGATGTCGCTGGTCTACGCGGTGGTGCCGGCGCCGGACGCGGTGTACCGCCGGCAGGCGCTGGAAAAGGCGCTGCAGGCCGCCGTGCGCAACGGCCTGACCGGCGTGCACGACATGGGCGTGTCGCGGGAGAACCTGGCGCTGATGAAGCAGTTCGCCGACGAAGGGACGCTGCCGCTGCGCATCGACGCCTACGCGGACGGCGACGACGCGGCGCTCACCGACCTCTGCGCGCACGGCCCGTACCGCCACGCGGGCGGGCGGCTGCAGATGCGCGGCGTGAAGCTCTACGCCGACGGCGCGCTGGGCAGCCGCGGCGCGGCGCTGCTGGAGGACTACAGCGACGATCCCGGCAACCGCGGCCTGCTGGTCACCGAGCCCGCCGCGCTGGAAGCGGCCATGCGCAAGGCGCGCGGCTGCGGCGTGCAGGTGGCGACGCACGCGATCGGCGACCGCGGCAACCGGCTGGTGCTGGACGCCTACCAGCGCGTGCTCGGCGACGCGGCGAAGACGGACCACCGCTGGCGCATCGAGCATGCGCAGGTCGTGGCGCCGGAGGAATTCCCGCGGTTCGCCGCCCTCGGCGTGATCGCCTCGATGCAGCCCACGCACGCGACCTCGGACATGCCGTGGGCGCAGGACCGGCTGGGGCCCGTGCGCATCGCCGGTGCGTACGCGTGGCAGCGGCTGCAGGCCAGCGGCGCGCGGCTGGCGCTGGGGTCGGATTTCCCGGTGGAATCGGTCGATCCGCGCCGCGGCCTGCACGCCGCGGTGACCCGGCAGGACCGCGACGGCCATCCGCCCGGCGGCTGGCGCGCGGAAGAGCGCCTGAGCGCCGCCGAGGCCCTGCGCGGCTTCACCGCCGACGCGGCCTGGGCCGCGCACGACGAGCACGAGGTGGGCCGGCTGGCGCCCGGCCTGCGCGCCGATTTCGTGGTGCTGGACGAAGACCCGCTGGCGGTGCCCGGCGCGCAGCTCGACGACCTGCACGTCCGTTCGACCTGGGTGGACGGGAAACCGGTCTACCAAGCTGAGTAGACGCCTGTTCCCGCTGCTGTTGTAGGAGCGACGTCAGTCGCGACCGTAGCCCCGATGGCGGCAGGAAACATGATGCCGTGCGTCGTGCAGCGTATCCGGATAGTGGCGATCGTCCTTTCGCGGACGCTGTGGCCGTGCGGTCGCGACTGACGTCGCTCCTACAACGGCCGTGGATGCGGGATCACCAATCGATCCGGCCGGTGACGATCGTGCGCACGTGGCCACCGGACCAGACGTCGCCGGCGCCGTCGACGCGCAGCTGCAGGCGCGCGTCGTAGCCGACTTCGCGGCCCTGGCTGACGACGTAGCGGCCGTCGCGGCCCGGCAGCGCGTCGCGCGATGCCAGCCAGGCGGCCAGGGTGGCGTTGGCGGCGCCGGAGGCGGCGTCCTCGAACGCGGCGGGCGCGCCGACGAAGGCGCGCACCACCAGGTCGTGGTCCTGGCCCTGCGCGCGCGCATAGGCGCAGACGCCCATGCTGTCGGTGGCGTTCGCCAGCGCACCGATCGCGGCCCAGTCCGGCGTCGCGGCGCGCAGCGCGGCCTCGTCGCGCACTTCGGCCAGCCACCAGCGGCGGCCGCCGTCGACCAGCGCCGGCGGCAGCGCGCCGGCGGGCAGGCCGGCGATGGCGGCGCGCAATGCGTCGTCGCCGGCGGGATCGCCCACCTTCACCACCTGCGCGCGCGGCGTGCGCACGGCGATCGTGCGCTGCGCGCCGGCGCCTTCCACCCGCAGGGGCAGCAGGCCGGCGACGCCTTCCTGCACCAGCAGGCCGTCGACCGGCGCGGCCAGGCCCGCGTCCAGTACCACGTGCGCGGTGCCGACGCTGGGATGGCCGGCGAACGGCACTTCGCGGCGCGGACTGAACATGCGCACGGCATAGCTCGCGCCCGCCTGCGTGGGCGCGGACACGAAGGTGGTTTCCGGCAGGCGCGTCCAGCGGGCGATGGCCTGCATGGCGGCGGCGTCGAGGCCGGCGGCGTCGAGCACGACGGCCAGCGGATTGCCGGCGCCGGGGCGATCGGCGAACACGTCCAGCTGGACGTAGCGGCGAGAGGTCATGGCGGGGGTTTCGCGTGGGGGGCCGCGCAGCTTACCAAGTCGCATGGCCATCGATGACCGCCTGCACCCGGCCGCCGATCCAGACATCGCCGTCGCCGTCCACGTGCAGGAAGACGCGCCCGTCGCGCCCGAGTTCGCGTCCCTGGCTGGCGAGGTAGCGGCCCGCGGTGCCGGGCAGGGTGCCGGCGGCGTGCAGCGCGGCGGCGATGCAGGCGTTGGCGCTGCCGGTCACCGGGTCTTCCGGGATGTTGTCGGCGGGGCAGAAGGCGCGCACCGCGAGGGCGTGGTCGCTGCCGGGCGCCGCGCGGCCGAACACCGCCAGCCCGACCGCCCCCGTGGCGCGGGTGAGGGTGGCGATCGCGGCCAGGTCGGGCGACAGCGTGCGCACGGCGTTCGCGTCACATAACTCCACCAGCCACCACGAGGGTCCGTTGTCCCACAACGCGGGACGCAGGCCGGCGACGGGCAGCGCGGCGAGCACGGCCTCCAGCGCCGGCAAGGGTGATGTCACATCCACGGCCCGTGCCCGCGGGGCGCGCAGGTGGACTGTGCGCGACGGGCCGGCCCCGTCGATGCGGACCGGCAGCAGGCCCGCGGCGCATTCCTGCACCAGGTGCTCGCCGGGGGCGGCCAGGCCGGCCTGCAGCGCGACCCAGGCCGCGCCGACGCTGGGGTGGCCGGCGAAGGGCAGCTCCTGCCGCGGGGTGAAGATGCGAATGTGATAGCTGGCGCCGGCCGTGGTCGTCGGCAGGAAGAAGATCGTCTCCGACAGGTTGGTCCAGGCCGCGAACGCCTGCATGCGGGCGGCATCCCAGCCCCCGGCGTCGAGCACGACGCCCAGCGGATTGCCGGCGCCGGGACGGTCGGCGAACACGTCGACCTGTAGGTAGCGATGGGCGCTTGGTTGCATGCGTACCGATCCGGTCAGCGGCGCGGGGCTTGGGCTAGAATCGAAGGTTCACGCCCGAAGGGTTCGGGCAGTCCTGACCATTCTATCCATGCCTTCTGCCACGCCTGCGCCTGATCGTTGGATCGTCCTCAAGTTCGGCGGCACCTCGGTGTCGCGTCGCCACCGCTGGGACACGATCGGGAAACTGGCGAAACAGCGGGCGGAGGAGAGCGGCGCGCGCGTGCTGGTGGTGGTGTCGGCGCTGTCCGGCGTCACCAACGAACTGACCGCCATCGCCGACGGCGCCGCCGACGGCGCCGAACGCGCGGCGAAGCTCGAACAGCGCCACCGCGAATTCCTTGCCGAACTGGGCCTGGACGCCGACGCCGTGCTCGGCGACCGCCTGGCCGCGCTGCGCGGCCTGCTCGCCGACCCGCGCGCCGCCAATCGCACGCTGGACTGGCAGGCGGAACTGCTGGGGCAGGGCGAACTGCTCTCGTCCACGCTGGGCGCCGCCTACCTGCGCGCGCAAGGGCTGGATGTCGGCTGGGTGGACGCGCGCCACTGGCTGCAGGCGAACTTCCTGCCCAACCAGAGCCCGTGGGCGCAGCGCCTGTCGGTGTCGTGCAACACCGCGCCGGACCAGGACTGGCGCCGCGCCTTCGCCGGCCAGGAGAACCGCCTGCTGCTGACCCAGGGCTTCATCTCGCGCCACGCCGACGGCGGCACCGCCATCCTCGGCCGCGGCGGCTCGGACACCTCGGCGGCGTACTTCGGCGCGCTGCTCGGCGCGCAGCGCGTGGAGATCTGGACCGACGTGCCCGGCATGTTCAGCGCCAACCCGCGCGAAGTGCCGGAGGCGCGCCTGCTGACGCGGCTGGACTACTACGAGGCGCAGGAGATCGCCACCACCGGCGCCAAGGTGCTGCACCCGCGCTCGATCAAGCCCTGCCGCGACGCCGGCGTGGCGATGGCGATCCTGGACACCGAACGCCCGGACCTGCCCGGCACCACCATCGACGGCACCGCGCTGACCGTGCCGGGCGTGAAGGCGATCAGCCGCCGCAACGGCATCGTGCTGGTATCGATGGAAGGCATCGGCATGTGGCAGCAGGTCGGCTTCCTGGCCGACGTGTTCGCCCGCTTCAAGAAGCACGGGCTATCGGTGGACCTGATCGGTTCGTCGGAGACCAACGTCACCGTGTCGCTGGACCCCAGCGAGAACCTGGTCAACACCGACGTGCTGGCCGCGCTGTCGGGCGACCTGGCCGAGATCTGCCGGGTCAAGGTGATCGCGCCGTGCACCGCCATCACCCTGGTCGGCCGCGGCATGCGCTCGCTGCTGCACAAGCTGTCCGACGTGTGGGCGATGTTCGGCCGCGAGCGCGTGCACCTGATCTCGCAATCGTCGAACGACCTCAACCTGACCTTCGTCATCGACGAGGCCGACGCCGACGGCATGCTGCCCGCGCTGCACGAGGCGCTGATCGAGAGCGGCGCGATGCCGGCCGACGAGGCCAGCGTCTTCGGCCCCAGCTGGCGCGAGATCAACGGCGCCGTGCGCCACCGCGTGGTGCGCTGGTGGAGCGCGCCGGCCGCGCGCGCGAAGCTGCTGTCGCTCGCGCAGGCTGGCACGCCGCGCTACGTCTACGACCTCGACGTGGTGCGCGCCCGCGCCCGCGCGCTGGCGGCGATCGGCGCGGTGGACCGGCGCTTCTTCGCCATCAAGGCCAACTCGCACCCGGCCATCCTGCGCGCGCTGGTCGAGGAAGGGTTCGGCCTGGAATGCGTGTCGCAGGGCGAACTGGAGCACGTGTTCGCGACCATTCCCGCGCTGGGCATGGAGCGCGTGCTGTTCACGCCGAGCTTCGCGCCGCGCGAGGAATACGCTTTCGCGCTGGAGCGGGGCATCAACGTCACCCTCGACAACGTCGAGGCGCTGCAGCGCTGGCCGGAGGTGTTCCGCGGCCGCCGCCTGTGGCTGCGCGTGGACCTGGGACGCGGCGACGGCCACCACGACAAGGTGAAGACCGGCGGCAAGTCGTCCAAGTTCGGCCTGCCGCTGGCGCGGCTTGACGAGTTCCTTGCGGCGGCGCGCGCGCTGGACGTGCGCATCGTCGGCCTGCACGCGCACCTGGGCAGCGGCGTGGAAAGCGCGCAGCACTGGAACCAGATCGCCGACGAGCTGGGCGGGCTGGCCGACCAGATCGGCACCATCGAGACCATCGACATCGGCGGCGGCCTGCCGATCCCCTACGCCGAGGACGACGAGCCGTTCGACCTGGCCGCCTGGGGCGAGGGCCTGGCCGCGATCAAGGCCGCCTATCCCGCGTACCAGCTGGTGATCGAGCCGGGCCGCTACCTGGTGGCCGAATGCGGCGCGCTGCTGGCGCACGTGACCCAGGTGGTGGAGAAGCTCGGCATCCGCCGGGTCGGCAGCGACGCCGGCATGCACACGCTGATCCGCCCCGCGCTGTACGACGCCTGGCACGACGTGGCCAACCTGTCGCGGCTGGACGACGAGGCCCAGGAGCCGTTCGACGTGGTCGGGCCGATCTGCGAGTCCAGCGACGTGTTCGGCAAGCGCCGGCAGCTGCCGTCGGCCACCGCCGAGGGCGACGTGCTGCTGTTCTCCGACACCGGCGCCTACGGCTACGTCATGGCCAGCCACTACAATCTGCGCGGGCTTCCCTCGGAGGACGTGATCGAAGGCATCGCCCGCGATGGCGCCGCCGGCTGACGCCATCGTGCCGGGGACGGCGGCGCCTTCGGGCGACGCGCCTGTCCCGGTCCTCCCCTGTTTCCCCTGCCGCCCCCGGCGGCCGGCCGCTCCTTCCGCAGGTCACGCATGACGATGTTCGACAAATCCAGCATCCGCGCCTTCCGCTTCGTCCGCTGTTCCTTCGACGCGGAAAGCGGGGTCGCGCGGCTGGTCTACGCCTTCGACGACGGCCCCGAGCTGACCGAGACGGTCACGGTCCCCGGCGCGCCGTTCGCGCTGGACGCGGCGCGCACGCGCGCGGTCGAACAGGCCGTGCGGCTGCTGCACCTGATCACCGGCGTCAGCTACTACAAGGCGGCCGTGCCCGGCGAGATCCGCATCGACGGCTACGCCATCGACGCGGCGACCGCGGTGCTGCTGGAACAGGTGTACGTGCACGGCCTGGGCGAGTTCGCCTACCGCAACGGCCTGAGCCTGCACGGCCGCGTCCGCTTCCCGGTCGCCGCGCCGGCGGCGGCCGCCGCGCCGGCGGCGGGCCTGGACGGGCACGCGCTGGTCGCCATCGGCGGCGGCAAGGACTCGCTGGTGAGCATCGAAGCCCTGCGCGGGGCCGGCGTCGCGCAGACGGTCACCTGGATCGGCGGCTCGCAGCTGATCGCGGCCTGCGCCGCGCGCACCGGCCTGCCCACGCTCAACATCGGCCGCGCGCTGGCGCCGGAGCTGTTCGACTACAACCGCCAGGGCGCGTGGAACGGGCACATCCCGGTCACCGCGATCAACTCGGCGATCATGGTGCTGGCCGCACTGCTGCGCGGCGCGGACCAGGTGGTGTTCTCCAACGAGCGCTCGGCCAGCTACGGCAGCATGATCCCGGGCACCGGCGAGGTGAACCACCAGTGGTCCAAGGGCTGGGCGTTCGAGCAGGCCTTCGGCGAGTACGTGCAGTCGCACGTGGCGGCGGACCTGCACTACTACTCGCTGCTGCGCCCGCTGTCGGAACTGGCGGTGGCGCGGCAGTTCGCGCGCACCGACCACTACGACGCGCATTTCTCCAGCTGCAACCGCAACTTCCACCTGCTGGGCGAGCGCCCGGTCAACCGCTGGTGCGGCGTGTGCCCGAAGTGCCACTTCGTGTTCCTGGCGCTGGCCCCGTTCATGCCCAAGCCGCGCCTGGTCGGCATCTTCGGCCGCAACCTGCTGGACGACGCGAGCCAGACGGCCGGCTTCGACGCGCTGCTGGAATACCAGGACCACAAGCCGTTCGAGTGCGTCGGCGAAGGCCGGGAATCGCGCGCGGCGATGGCCGCGCTGGGCGACCGGCCGGAATGGCGCGAGGACGCGATCGTCGCGCGCTTCAACCACGAGATCCGCCCGCAGCTGGACGCCGGCGAGCTGGCCGTGGCGCCGCTGCTCGGGATCGGCGGCGAGCATCGCATCCCGGCCGCGCTGTGGGAGCGGTTGCGTGCGAATTTCGCAGCTTGAAGGCCGGCGCGTCGCACTCTGGGGCTGGGGCCGCGAGGGCCGCGCGGCCCATCGCGCCCTGCGCTCGCGCCTGCCGGCGCTGCCGCTGACGCTGTTCTGCAACGACGCGGAAGCCGCCGAGGCCGCCGCGCTGGACGACGGCCTGCTGTCCGTCGAGACGCAGGCGACGGCCGAACGGCTGTCGGCGTTCGAGATCGTCGTCAAGTCGCCGGGCATCAGCCCGAACACGCCGGCCGCGCGGGCGGCGGCGCAGGCGGGCACGCGGTTCGTCGGCGGCACCGGCCTGTGGTTCGCCGAGCACGCGGATGCGGACGGCGTCGTCGCGCGGGCGATCTGCGTCACCGGCACCAAGGGCAAGAGCACCACGACCTCGCTGCTGGCGCATCTGCTGCGCGCGGCCGGCCACCGCACGGCGCTGGCCGGCAACATCGGCCTGCCCCTGCTGGAAGTGCTGGCGCCGCAGCCGGCGCCCGACTACTGGGCCATCGAGCTGTCGAGCTACCAGACCGGCGACGTCGCCGCCAGCGGCGCGCGCCCCGGCATCGCCGTCGTGCTGAACCTGTTCCCCGAGCACCTGGACTGGCACGGCAGCGAAGCGGGCTACATCGAGGACAAGCTGAAGCTGGTGACCGCGGCGCATCCGCGCATCGCCGTGCTGAACGCGGCCGATCCGCGGCTGGCCGCGCTGTCGCTGCCGCACAGCGAGGTGCGCTGGTTCAACCGCGCGGACGGCTGGCACCTGCGCGGGGACGACCTGTACCGCGGCGACGATTTCGTCATGGACACGCGCCCGCTGCCGCTGCCGGGGCGGCACAACCGCGGCAACCTGTGCGCCGTGCTCACCGCGCTGGAGGCCGCCGGCATCGACGCACGGCCGCTGGCGTCCGCCGCGGCGTCGTTCCGCCCGCTGCCCAACCGCCTGCAGGCGATGGGCGTCCGCGACGGCATCACCTGGGTCAACGATTCGATCAGCACCACGCCGCACGCGACGCTCGCCGCGCTGGACTGCTTCGCCGGCCGGCGCATCGCGCTGCTGGTCGGCGGGCACGACCGCGGCGTGGACTGGTCGGACTTCGCCGCGCACATGCGGGCCCACGCGCCGGCGGCCATCGTCACGATGGGCGCCAACGGCCCGCGCATCCACGCGTTGCTGGCGCCGCTGGCGGGCGAGGCCGGCTTCGTCCTGGCCGGCGCCGACACGCTGCCGGAGGCCGTGGCCGCCGCGCGCGCGGCGCTGGGCGGCGACGGCGTGGTGCTGCTGTCGCCGGGCGCGCCGAGCTTCGGGCAATACCGCGACTACGTGGCGCGCGGCCGCCATTTCGCGGAACTGGCCAGGTTCGACCCGGACGGCATCACCGCCATCCCGGGCCTCGGCATCGCCTGAGCGGCCGGGTTCCGCGCATCGTCGAACCGCGGCGACGGCGCCGGGCGTACACTGCCGCGACATGCCCCCTCCGCAGGAGTCCGCGATGCGCCGTTCGGTCCTTTTGCCTGGCCTGCTGTCGCTGTTCTGGGCGCCCGCCCTGCTGGCGGCGCCGGTCGCCCAGCCGGTGGAATGGAAGATCGGCGGCGACGCCTTCTCCGGCGTCCTTGTCTACGACGACAGCGTGGCGCATCCGCGTCCCGGGCTGGTGATGGTGCCGAACTGGAAGGGCGTCAACGCGTCCGCCATCGACAAGGCGCGGCTGGTCGCCGGCGCCGACTACGTGGTGCTGGTCGCCGACGTGTACGGCAAGGGCATCCGCCCGCAGACCGACGCCGAGGCCGGGCCCGTGGCCAGCGCGCTGCGCGACGACCGCCCGACCCTGCGGGCGCGCGTGCGGGAAGCCGTGGAGGTACTGAAGCGGCAGCCGGCGACATTGGTGGACGCCGCGCGGATCGGCGCGTTCGGCTACTGCTTCGGCGGCAGCGCGGTGCTGGAACTCGTCCGCGCCGGCGACGCGCTGGCGGGCGTGGCCAGCCTGCACGGCGGGCTGGCGACCGGCCTGCCCGCGGCGGGCCCGGTGCAGACGCCGGTGCTGATCCTCAACGGCGGCGACGACAGTTACGTGTCGGCCGCGGAAATCACCGCCTTCCAGGACGAGATGCGCAAGGCGGGCGCCGACTGGCAGTTCGTCAGCTTCGGAGGCGCCGTGCACTGCTTCGCCGAAGCGGATGCGCAGGACCCGCCGGGCTGCGTGTACCACGAACCTTCCGCGAAGCGCGCCTACCGGATGCTGGCGGACTTCTTCCGCGAGCGGTTCGGGCCGTAGGACGGCGGTTTCCGGGGGCAGCGACCACCGGCACGAAGCGCATCGCGGGCATGGCCCGCTCCTACGGATGCAAGCCTGTAGGAGCGGGCCATGCCCGCGATGCTTTTCATCCAGCGTGCAAGGGATGTTGCGCCCGCCGCCCGCGGATCAATGCTGCCGCGCCACCGCATAGCGCGCCAGCCCGCGCAGGGCGGCCAGGGCGTCGGATTCGGGCAGCCCATCCAGCGCGCTTTCGGCGGCCCCGGCGTACTCGGAGGCGCGCTGCCGGCTGTATTCCAGCCCGCCGGTGGCGCGGATCGCGGCCAGGACCTCGGGCATCGCCTCGGCCTCGCCAGCCTGCACGATGGCGCGCAGGCGGTCGGCGACCGCCGCGTCGGAATGGCGGATCGCGTGGATCAGCGGCAGGGTCGCCTTGCCCTCGGCCAGGTCGTCGCCGAGGTTCTTGCCCAGGGCCTCGGCATCGGCGGTGTAGTCCAGCACGTCGTCGGCGATCTGGAAGGCGTACCCGAGCGCCATGCCGTAGTCGTACAGGCGGCGCTGGGCGGCGGCGTCCGCGCCGGACGCCATCGCGCCCAGCTGCGTGCCGGCCGCGAACAGCACCGCGGTCTTGCGCTCGATCACCCGCAGGTAGGCGGCCTCGTCGGTGTCCGGGTTGTGCACGTGCAGCAGTTGCAGCACCTCGCCCTCGGCGATCCGGTTGGTGGTGTCGGCCAGCAGCTGCATCACGTCCATCCGGTCCAGTTCCACCATCAGCTGGAAGCTGCGCGAATACAGGAAGTCGCCGACCAGCACGCTGGGCGCGTTGCCCCACAGGGCGTTGGCGGTGCTGCGGCCGCGGCGCAGGTCGGATTCGTCCACCACGTCGTCGTGCAGCAGCGTGGAGGTGTGGATGAACTCGATGATCGCCGCGAGCTGGTGGTGGTCCGGCGTGGTCGGCCCGCAGGCCTGGCCGGCCAGCACCACCAGCATGGGCCGCAGGCGCTTGCCGCCGGCGGAGATGATGTGGTCGGCGATCTGGTTGATCAGCACCACGTCCGAGGCCAGCCGCGCCCGGATCAGGGCATCCACGGCGGCCATGTCGGCCTGGGCGAGCGACTGGACGCCGGGCAGGGCCAGGGCGGGGCGGGGGAGGGCTGCGACGGACATGGGAAGGAAGGCCGGAAAGTCACTGAATTATAAGGCCCGGGGCGCGGCGATTTCCTACACGGCGTCACGCCGGCGGCCGATGGCGGGAGTCCGGCGGGTATACTCCACTGGTCTTTGCCCGCGCTCGGCGGGCATCCCTGAACGGATATCGATATGGCCCGCGGCATCAACAAAGTCATCCTGGTCGGCAACCTCGGCAACGATCCCGAAACCCGCTACACGCAGGGCGGCATGGCGATCACGCGGATCAGCCTGGCCACCACCAGCGTGCGCAAGGACAAGGACGGCAACCAGCAGGAGCGCACCGAATGGCACCGCGTGGTGTTCTTCGGCAAGCTCGGCGAGATCGCCGGCGAATACCTGCGCAAGGGCAGCTCGGTCTACGTCGAGGGCTCGATCCGCTACGACAAGTACACCGGCCAGGACGGGCAGGAGAAGTACTCCACCGACATCATCGCCGACGAGATGCAGATGCTCGGCGGCCGCGGCGAGGGCGGTGGCGGCGGTGCGGGCGGCGACCGGCCGGCGCGCGCGCCGCGCCAGGACTACGGCAACCAGGGCGGCGGGCAGCGCCGTTCCGCGCCGGCGCCGGCCTCGCAGCCGGCGCCGATGGACGACTTCGCGGACGACGACATCCCGTTCTGATCGCTGCGTGCCTGACCGGAATCGATGCGGGCGGAAGAAACTCTAAAGGAGCGATGCGTGCCGACTTGGCTTGTCACCGGCGGAGCCGGTTTCATCGGGGGAAACTTCGTCCTGCGCGCCATCGCGCGCGGCGTGAAGATAGTCAACCTGGATGCGCTGACGTATGCGGGCAACCTGGATACGCTGGCGTCGGTCCAGGACGATCCGCTGCACGTCTTCGCGCACGGCGACATCGGCGACCGCGCGTTGGTGGCCCGCCTGCTGGCCGAGCACCGGCCGGACGCCGTGGTCAACTTCGCGGCCGAGAGCCACGTGGACCGTTCCATCGACGGGCCGGCCGCGTTCATCCAGACCAATGTGGTCGGCACGCTCGGCCTGCTGGAGTCGGTGCGCGACTACTGGAAGGGGCTGGAAGGCGAGCGCCGCGAACGGTTCCGCTTCCTCCACGTATCGACCGACGAGGTCTACGGCTCGCTGGGCGATACCGGCATGTTCACGGAAGCGACGCCTTACGCGCCGAATTCGCCCTATTCCGCGTCGAAGGCCGCATCGGACCACCTGGTGCGCGCGTTCCACCACACCTACGGGCTGCCGGTACTGACGACCAACTGCTCCAACAACTACGGTCCGTACCACTTCCCCGAGAAGCTGATCCCGCTGATCATCGCGCGCGCGCTGGCCGGCGAGCCGCTGCCCGTCTATGGCGACGGAAAGAACGTGCGCGACTGGCTGTTCGTCGGCGACCACTGCGCCGCCATCCGCACCGTGCTGGAGAAGGGCCGCGTGGGCGAGACGTACAACGTGGGCGGCAACGCCGAGAAGCAGAACCTCGAGGTCGTGCACACGATCTGCGCCCTGCTCGACGCGCGCGTGCCGCGCGAGGACGGCCGGCCGCGCAGCAGCCAGATCGCGTTCGTCGCCGATCGCCCGGGCCACGACCGCCGCTATGCGATCGACGCGTCCAAGCTTCGCGACGAACTGGGCTGGGAACCGGAATACACCTTCGAGCAGGGCATCGCCGAAACGGTCGACTGGTACCTCGCCAACCAGGGCTGGGTGAAGCGCGTGCTGGATGGTAGCTACCGTCTGGAACGCATCGGCACCGCGGCCTGATCCAGGGAATTCCGACATGACGACGCGCAAGGGCATCATCCTGGCGGGCGGCTCCGGCACCCGCCTGTACCCGCTGACCCAGGCCATCAGCAAGCAGCTGCTGCCGGTCTACGACAAGCCGATGATCTACTACCCGCTCAGCGTGCTGATGCTGGCGGGGATCCGCGAAGTGCTGGTGATCAACACGCCGCACGAGCAGGCCCTGTTCCAGGCGCTGCTGGGCGATGGCTCGCAGTGGGGCATGGACATCCGGTACGCCGTGCAGCCCAGTCCGGACGGGCTGGCGCAGGCCTACCTGATCGGCAGGGAGTTCGTCGCCGGCCAGCCGAGCTGCCTGGTGCTGGGCGACAACATCTTCTATGGCCACGGGCTGACCGGGATGCTGCGGCGCGCCGACGCGCGCACCGAAGGCGCGACAGTGTTCGGGTACTGGGTCAACGACCCGGAGCGGTATGGCGTGGCCGAGTTCGACGACGGGGGCCGGGTGGTCGGCATCGAGGAGAAGCCGGCCAAACCGCGTTCCAACTACGCCGTCACCGGCCTGTACTTCTACGACGGCCAGGCGAGCGACTACGCGGCCTCGCTCAAGCCGTCGCCGCGCGGGGAACTGGAGATCACCGATCTCAACCGGTGCTACCTCGACGCGGGGAACCTCCACCTCGAGCAGTTGGGCCGCGGCCATGCGTGGCTGGATACCGGTACCCACCAGTCCCTGCTCGAAGCCTCCAATTTCATCGGCACGATCGAGGCCAGGCAGGGGTTGCGCGTGTCCTGCCCCGAGGAAATCGCCTTCGGCAACGGCTGGATCGACGCGGCGCAGGTCGAGAAGCTGGCGGCGCCGTTGGCCAAGAACGGATACGGCCAGTACCTGCTGTCGCTGGTGAAGCGCGGGGTCGTCCGATGAAGGTGGTCGAGACCGCGCTGCCGGGCTGCGTGGTCATCGAGCCGGCGGTATTCGGCGACGACCGCGGCTTCTTCTTCGAAGCCTGGAACGCCGAACGCTACGGCCAGCACGGCCTGCCGGCGAAGTTCGTCCAGAGCAACGTGTCGTCCTCCTCGCGCGGCGTCCTGCGCGGGCTGCACTACCAGTGGCCGAATCCCCAGGGCAAGCTGGTCAGCGTGCTGGAAGGCGAGGTCTACGACGTCGCCGTCGACATCCGCCGCGGCTCGCCGACGTTCCGCCGGTGGGCGGCGGTCGTGCTGAGCGCGGACAACAAGCGCCAGTTCTGGATCCCGGAGGGATTCGCCCATGGCTTCGCGGTGCTGTCCGAGCGCGCGCTCTTCAGCTATCTGTGCACCGCGCCGTACGACAAGGCGGCCGATGCCGGCGTGCGCTGGGACGATCCCGCGCTCGGCATCGACTGGCCGGTGTCCAGCCCGCTGCTGTCGGCCAAGGACGAGGCCGCCCCGCGGCTGGCCGACATCGCGCCCGAGCGCCTGCCGACCTGTTCGCCATGAGGTTCCTGCTTCTCGGCGCCAACGGGCAGGTGGGGCATGAACTGAGGCGCAGCCTGGCGCCGCTGGGCGAAGTGGTAGCGACGACGCGGTTCGGCACGTTGCCGGACGGCACGGCGTGCGAAACCGCTGATTTCGACCAGCCCGGCTCCCTGGCCGGCCTGGTCGAACGCCTCGCGCCGACGGTCGTCGTCAACGCCGCCGCCTATACGGCGGTGGACAAGGCGGAGGACGACGCGGACGCGGCCTTCCGCGCCAACGCGGAGGCGCCCGGCGTGTTGGCACGCGCCTGCGAAGCGCGCGGCATCCCCTTCGTGCACTACTCGACGGACTACGTGTTCGACGGGCAGGGCACGCGCCCGTACCGCGAGGACGACCCGACGGCGCCGCTGGGCGTCTACGGCGCCAGCAAGCTGGCCGGCGAAGAGGCCGTGCGCGGGGCGGGCGGCGACCACCTCATCCTGCGCACGGCATGGGTCTACGGCCAATATGGCCACAATTTCATGCGGACCATGTTAAGAGTGGGCGCCGAACGTAACGAACTGCGTGTGGTGGCTGACCAGAGAGGTACGCCGACACCGGCCGGCTTGATCGCGGATGTGACCGCCGAACTACTGCGCAGGCAAGACGCTCCGTCAGGGACATTCCATCTGACGCCACGTGGCGAGACAAGTTGGCATGGTTTCGCGGAGGCCATCTTCGACGAAGCCACGGTGCGTGGGCTGATGGCACGTGCGCCTCGAGTTGTGGCCATCACCACCGCGGACTACCCTACGCGTGCCCGGCGTCCGTCCTATTCTTGGCTCGATGTCGGCAAGCTCGAGCGACAGCTGGGGCGTTCATTGCCGGACTGGCGTGACAGCCTGCATCAGGTGTTGGCGAGTTGACGTCTTCGAGCGTTTCGAATCATGTAGGGTCTGCCGCAATATCAAGCGTTGAACGTCTGCCCTTCGCTGTGGAACGATAGCGGCTTTTACTGCCTGGGGAGGCATCATGGGATACGGATTGCGAGTGGCCATGATGGTCGCGTTTCTGACGGTGTGTGTGCCCGGATACGCAGCGGAGGCTGTGGTCGATGTGGGTGCCTATATAAGGAAGGACGTCTTTACCGACATCAAGCTGTCGCCAACAGGCGAGTATCTGGCCGCAACGGTCCTGCAGGAGGATCGCACAGCGCTGGTTATTCTCAAGCGAGGCGACAACCAGGTCACCGGTTCCATCTCTTTGGGTCGTCACAATCATGTGGCGGGCTTCTGGTGGGTCAATCCGGAACGTGTTGTGTTCTCCGTGTCCCAGAAGCTGGGCTCGCTAGACATGCCGCAGCTGACGGGCGAGCTCTTCGCAATGAATGCGGACGGCTCCAAGAAGGAGAACCTGTTGGGGTATCGCGTGGAAAGCGCGGGACCGGGCACGCGCATCCAGTCGAAGAAGGCCGAGGCCGTAGCGGGTTTCCTGGTGGATACGCTGCCGAACGATGACCGCAACATCGTCGTGATGATCCGTCCCTTCGGCGAGCTGCCTTACACCCGCGCGGAACTTTTGGACGTGTACACGGGGCGGCGTAGTTTGCTCGCCCGATCACCTGTGCCGGAAGCGGATTTCGTCACCGATGGGCTTGGCGTGGTGCGGTTTGCGTATGGTAGGACGTCCCGCAACGCCAGTCATCTGTACCATCGTGAAGGGGAAGGCAAGGAGTGGAAGATCATCAACGACGAAGATGTCACGCATCGGATCGAGCAGCCGATTGGCTTCAGTGTTGACCAGCGTATCGCCTACCTGAACGTGGAACAGCCAAAGGGCCCCGATGCCATCGTCGCACTAGACCTTGCCAGTGGGCAGCGCACCGAAGTACTGCGCAACCCCAACGTGGATCCGGATGCGATCCTGTACTCGCTGGACGGGAAAGGCGTTCCGATGGCCGCGCTGTTCGCAGATGGCAAGCCCAGTGTCGATCTGCTGGACAAGAGTCACCCGGACGGGCGTTTGTTGCGTAGTTTGCAGGAAGCGTTCTCTAACGAGTACGTCGAGATCACTTCGGTAACGCGTGACGGCAGGCTGGCGTTGGTGGAAGTGTCGTCGGACACCAATCCGGGCGACTTTTACATCTTCGATATCCCGGCCAAGAAGATGGACTACCTGCTGAGCCGCCGTGACTGGCTCGATCCCCAGTTGCTCGCGCCGTCTACGCCGGTCCAACTCAAAGCGCGCGACGGTCTGGTTCTCCATGGCTATCTGACCACGCCCAAGGGCAGTACGGGCAGGGGCCTCCCATTGATTGTTCATCCGCATGGTGGGCCTTTCGGCATCCGCGATCGCTGGGGTTTCGACAGCGACGTGCAGATGCTTGCGGCCGCAGGATATGCGGTATTGCAAGTGAACTTCCGTGGCTCGGGAGGGTATGGGCGGACGTTCCGGCAAGCAGGCGCTCGCCAGTGGGGTGGCACCATGCAGGACGATCTTACGGATGCGACACGTTGGGCCATCCAAATGGGTGTAGCCGATCCGGGCAGGATATGTATCTACGGTGCCAGTTACGGCGCGTACGCGGCATTGACCGGTGCTGCCATGGAGCCCACCCTGTACCGCTGCGCTGCGGGAAATGTTGGCATCTACGACTTGCCCATGATGCATACGCGTGGCGATATCCAAGAGGCGAAATGGGGGCGCAGCTACCTGCGTGACTGGGTCGGCGATGCCAAGGATCTCGCAGTGGTTTCGCCCACCAACATGGCAGCCCGCATCAAAGCGCCGGTGTTCCTCGCTGCGGGAGGGGAGGACGAGCGCGCACCAGTCCAGCACACTGAACTCATGGAGCGCAGATTGAAGGCCGCAGGCGTGCCGGTGGAGGCCTTCTACTACCGGACTGAAGGACACGGTTACTACAAGGAAGATAACCAGCGCGACTACTACACCAAGCTACTGGCCTTCTTTGAGCGCCATCTGGGAGGAGCGACAGTGAAACAGCCGTAGCCGCAAAACGGGGAGCATCCCGCGCTCCACCCGCTAAACACCGGACAGATAGTCAGCGCAAGGTAGTCATCGCCCGCCGCAACCACGGCGCCACCGCCAGCGCCACCACACCGCATCCCAGCCCGATCCACATCAGCAGCCAGAACAGGTCGGCGTAGCCGCCGGCCGCCTGCGCGAGGTCCCATGCCTGGTCGTGTGGTACGTCGACCGCCGCCAGCTTGCCGAACTGCGCCGCCAAGGTCTCCGAGAACGCGGTGGCCAGCAGCCACATGCCCATCATCAGGCCCACCACGCGCGGCACCGACAGTTCGGTGACGGCGGCGAGGCTGACCGGGGCCAGGCACATCTCGCCGATCTCCAGCAGCAGGTAGGCCAGCACCAGCCACCACACGCTGGCCATCGCGCCGGTTTCGCCGACCTGCTGCGCGGCCAGGGCGAGCGGGACGAACGACAGGCCACCGAACAGCAGGCCCAGCGCACCTTTCAGCGGCTTGGACGGGTCGCGTCCGCGGCGGCCCAGCGTCGCCCACAGCCACGCGAAGGCCGGCGCCAGCACCACCAGGAACAGCGCGCCCAGGTAGGTCAGCGAGCCGGCGGTCTGCGGCAGGACGAAGGAGTCGCGCAGCACCAGCAGCAGCATCACGCCGGCCGTGCCGAGGAAGATCGTGCGCGGCAGGCCGGCATGCGCGCCGCGTTCGGTGCCGCGCACGGCGACGACGAAGGCGGCCGGCATCGCCAGCAGGCCCCACGTCGACCACGGCGCCGTCGCCAGGAACAGGCCCAGGTTCGCGGCCAGGCCATCGGACCAGACCACCACGCCCGGCGCCTGCACCAGCGACGGGAACAGGTCCTTCGTCAGCATGCGGTCGGTGAACATCACCCACGAGCCGTAGGTCTGCTCGTACAGGGTGAAGAACACCAGGCACATGAAGATCAGCGCCATCAGCGCCAGCATCCGCCGCCGCTGCGGCGGCGTGCACTGGGTGGCGACGAACCAGGAGAACCAGCCCAGCACGCCCGCCAGCACGGCCAGCATCAGCACCAGCGCCAGCGAAAGCTCGCCGCCCAGCGCGAACGTGCCGTTGGCGGCGGCCCACATCAGCCAGGCCAGCGGCAGCACGCCCAGCAGCGCGCCGGCGTAGATCGCCCACTCGCGCGGCAGGCCCAGCACCGGCGCGCGCAGCGCGGCGGGCGAGGGCGGCTCCGCATGCCCCTGCAGGTAGCGCCGGCCCCACAGGAACATCGCCAGGCCCAGCAGCATGCCGATGCCGGCCGCACCGAAGCCGTACCGCCAGCCCAGCGTCTCGCCCAGGTAGCCGCACACCAGCGAGGCGAGCAGGGCGCCGAGGTTGATGCCGGCGTAGAACAGGCTGAAGCCGCCGTCGCGGCGCGGGTCGTCCGGCGGATACAGGCGCCCGACGATGCCGGTGACGTTCGGCTTCAGGAAGCCCACGCCCATGACGATCAGCGCGAGCGAGAGGTACATCGTGCGCAGCGCGCCATCGTCGCGCACGACCACGCCGGCGTCCGACACGGCCGCGGCGCCCTCGAATGCCATGCCCGTGTGGCCGGCCACCAGCAGCAGGCTGCCGAACACCACCGCCTTGCGCATGCCCAGCCAGCGATCGGCCAGCAGGCCGCCGATCACCGGGATGCAGTAGACCAGCCCGCCGTAGGCGCCGATCAGGTCGTAGCCGGCGCCGTCGGCGAACAGGTGGTACTTGGTCAGGTAGAGCAGCAGCAGCGCCTTCATCCCGTAGAAGGAGAAGCGCTCCCACATCTCGGTGAAGAAGCAGACGTAGACGCCCTTGGGGTGGCCCAGGAAGTCGTCGCGGCCGGCGGCCGCGGGGGCAGGGTGGATCAAGGGGCTGCTCCAGGCGCGAATGCCGCGGCGAGTATAGCGGGACGGCCGGAAAGGCCCGCCCCGGCTGGACTTGCCGGGCAGCGGACGCTAGCGTGTCCGCTTTCCGCCTTTCGGGAACGCGCAATGACCTCGCCGGGGACCCCGCAACTTACCTTCCGCGCCGTCGTGCTGGCCATCGTGCTGGCCGTCGTGTTGTCGGCCGCCAACGCCTACCTGGGCCTGTTCGCCGGCCTGACCGTGGCCACCGCCATCCCGGCGGCGGTCGTCTCGATGGGCGTGCTGCGCCTGCTGGGCGGCGGCACGATCCTGGAGAACAACATCGTGCAGACCGGCGCCTCGGCCGGTTCGTCGATCGCGGCCGGCGTGATCTTCACGATCCCCGCCCTGATCATCCTGGGGTACTGGCAGGACTTCCAGTACTCCTGGGTGCTGGCCATCGCCGGCCTCGGCGGCCTGCTGGGCGTGCTGTTCTCGGTGCCGCTGCGCCGCTCGATGATCGTCGAGGAACCGCTGCCCTTCCCCGAAGGCAAGGCCGCGGCCGAGGTGCTGAAGGCCGGCGAGAACCCGGGCCCGGGCCTGAAGATCCTGGCCTTCTCCGCCGCCATCGGTGCCGTGCTGAAGGTCGCCGCGCACAGCGGCATGCGCCTGATCCCGGACACCGCCGCCGGCGCCGGCTTCTTCGGCAAGTACCTGGGCTACCTGGGCACCAACCTGTCGCCGGCGCTGCTGGGCGTGGGCTACATCGTCGGCCTGAACATCGGCATCGTGGTGCTGTCGGGCAGCATCCTGTCCTGGCACATCGCCATCCCGCTGTACCACATGTTCTTTCTGGGCACCGACCCGGCGCTGGCGCAGGGCATCGCCGGCGCGGGCGCCGAGGACGTGGCCGGCGCGATCTGGTCGGCCAAGATCCGCTACCTGGGCGTGGGCGCGATGCTGGTCGGCGGCGTGTGGACGCTGTTCTCGCTGCGCAAGTCGCTGCTGTCCGGCGTGAAGAGCGGCATCGCCGCCGCGCGCGCCGGCTCGGGCGGCGCCGACGTCGCGGAGACCGAGCGCGACCTGCCGATGAAGTGGATGCTGGTGGCGCTGGTGGTGTTCGTGCTGCCGCTGCTGCTGCTGTACCAGGCCATCGTCGGCGTATGGCACGTCAGCATCCCGATGGCGATCATCATGATCGTGGCCGGCTTCCTGTTCGTGTCGGTATCGGCCTACCTGGCCGGCCTGGTGGGCTCGTCCAACAACCCGGTGTCGGGCATCACCATCGCCACCATCCTGTTCGCCTCGGTCGTGCTGCTGTTGCTGCTGGGCGAGAGCGGGCGCATGGCGGTCGGCAGCGGCGGCGCGCCGCTGGGCGCGGTGGCCGCGATCATGATCGGCGCGGTGGTGTGCTGCGCGGCGGCGGTGGGCGGCGACAACCTGCAGGACCTCAAGGCCGGCTACATCGTCGGCGCCACGCCGTGGAAGCAGCAGCTGATGCTGGGCATCGGCGCGTTCTCCTGCGCGCTGATCATGGCGCCGGTGCTGAACGTGCTGTCCGAAGCCTACGGCATCGGTGCGCCGACCGCCGAGCATCCCAACCCGCTGTCCGCGCCGCAGGCCACGCTGATGGCCTCGGTGGCCAAGGGCCTGTTCGGCGGCGAACTGCCGTGGGGGATCATCGGCATCGGCGCGGTGGTCGGCGCGGCGATCATCGCCATCGACGAGTCGCTGAAGGCCAAGGGCAGCAGCTTCCGTGTACCGGTGCTGGCGGCTGCCATCGGCATCTACCTGCCGCTGGAACTGATGGTGCCGATCTTCCTCGGCGGCCTGCTGGCGTACCTGGTCGAGAAGCGCCACGGCATGGTGGGCACGAAGGACGAAGCCGCGCGCGACCGCCTGCATCGCCCGGGCACGCTGTTCGCCGCCGGCCTGATCACCGGCGAGGCCCTGATGGGCATCGCGGTCGGCGTCGCCATCTACGCCACCAAGGACCGCGACGTGCTGGTGCTGCCCGAGGCGTTCCAGCAGGGCGAGATCGTCGGCCTGGTGGTGCTGGCGATCGTCGGTTGGCTGCTGTACCGCACCGGCACCCGGTCGAAGGCGCTGGGCGACGCCGAGCCCGGCCCCACGTGACCGGTACGCGGCGCAGGGGCGTGACTTCACGCCTTTGCGCCGCGGCGCGTTTAGCGCCTACCATCGGGTTTTCCTGTCGCCGGAGCCCCGGATGAAGCTGAAATCCGCCCTGTTGCCCCTCTGCCTGCTGGCGGCGCTGCCGTCGCTGGCCGCCGCCCGCGGCCTGGACGTGCGCGACCTGCAGAAGCTGGACCGCGTGTCCTCGCCGGTGCTGTCGCCGGACGGCGGCAGCGTGGTGTTCGCCAAGCGCATCGTCGACGCCGACGTGGTCAAGGCCGGCAGCAGCCTGTGGATCCGCAACCTGCTGACCCGCGACCTGGCGCCGCCGAAGCGGCTGACGCCGGAGGGCTGGAACGTCAACTCGCCGTCCTTCTCGCCGGACGGCAAGACGGTCTACTTCCTCAGCGCGAAGTCCGGCACCCAGCAGCTCTACGCGCTGCCCGCCGCGGGCGGCGCGCCGCGCCAGCTGACGGCGTTCGCACTAGACGTGACCAGCTACAAGCTCTCGCCCGACGGCGGCCGCGTGCTGTTCAGCACCGATACCTTCGCCGACTGCAAGGCCGACTTCGCCTGCACGAAGAAGCAGCTGGACGACACCGCCGCGAAGAAGAGCACCGGCGTGGTCTACGACGGCCTGTTCGTGCGCCATTGGGACACCTGGTCCGACGGTCGCCGCAGCCGCCTGTTCGTCGCCGCGCTGCCGGAAGGCAAGGCCAAGCCGGTGGCGGCCGCCACGTCGCTGACCGATGCGCTGGACGGCGATGCGCCGTCCAAGCCGTTCGGCGGCAACGACGAATACACGTGGTCGCCGGACGGCGCGTCGGTGGTCGCCGCGGTCCGCGTGGCCGGCAAGGGCGAGGCGTGGTCGACCAACTTCGACCTCTACCAGCTCGCCGCCGACGGCAGCAGCGCGCCGGTCAACCTGACGGCGGCCAATCCCGCCTGGGACACCGGCCCGGTGTTCAGCGCCGACGGCAAGACCCTGTACTACCGCGCGATGAAGCGTCCCGGCTTCGAGGCCGACCGCTTCGGCCTGATGGCGCTGGACCTGGCGACGCAGCAGGTGCGCGAGATCGCGCCGGCATGGGACCGCTCCGCCGACGGCATCGTGCTGTCGAAGGACGGCGCCACGCTCTACACCAGCGCGCAGCACGTCGGCCAGCATCCGCTGTTCGCAGTCGACGTCGCCAGCGGCGCGGTGACCCAGGTGGTGGGCGAGGGCAGCGTCTCGGCGTTCGACATCGCCGGCGACACCCTGGCCTTCACCCGCAGCACGCTCAAGAGCGGCGACCAGCTGTTCACGACCACGCTGGCCGGCGCGCCGCTGCGCGCGATCACGCCCAGCGCCGGCGAGGTGCTGAAGGACGTGTCGTTCGGCGACTACGAGCAGTTCGACTTCAAGGGCTGGAACGGCGAGACCGTGCACGGCTACGTGGTCAAGCCGCACGACTACGTGGAAGGGCGGAAGTACCCGGTCGCCTTCCTGATCCACGGCGGCCCGCAGGGCAGCTTCGGCGACGGCTGGAGCTACCGCTGGAACCCGCAGACCTACGCGGGCCAGGGCTACGCGGTGGTGATGATCGACTTCCACGGGTCCACCGGCTACGGCCAGGCGTTCACCGACGCGATCAGCCAGCACTGGGGCGACCGCCCGCTGGAGGACCTGCAGAAAGGCTGGGCGGCGGCGCAGCGGAAGTACGCCTTCCTCGACGGCGGCAGGGCCTGCGCGCTCGGCGCCAGCTACGGTGGCTACATGATCAACTGGATCGCCGGCAACTGGAACGAGCCGTGGAAGTGCCTGGTCAACCACGACGGGGTGTTCGACACCCGTTCGATGGGTTACGTGACCGAGGAACTGTGGTTCACCGAGTGGGAGAACGGCGGCACGCCGTTCGACAAGCCGCAGCACTACGAGAAGTTCAACCCGGTCAACCACGTCGGCCAGTGGCGCGTGCCGATGCTGGTGGTGCAGGGCGAGAAGGACTACCGCGTGCCGGTGGACCAGGGCCTGTCCACGTTCACCGCGCTGCAGCGCAAGGGCATCGAGTCGAAGCTGCTGTACTTCCCCGACGAGAACCACTGGGTGCTCAAGCCGCAGAACAGCATCCTGTGGCACGACACCGTCAACGCCTGGCTGAAGCAGCACATCGGCCGCTGATCCCATCGTCGAAGGGCCGGCCCGGACCGGCCCTTTCCTTTTACCGAAATGGAGAACGCCGCCGATGGCGATCGAATCCACCACGCCCGCCGCACCCGCGCTGATCGCCAGCGACATCGTCCTGTTCGGCCTCATCGCCGCCACGCTGGGCCTGATCTTCTGGCTGTCCAGCGGGCCGACGCCGTTCTGGAAGAAGTTCTTCGCCTGGGTGCCGGCGCTGCTGCTGTGCTACTTCGTGCCGGCGCTCTACAACACCGTGGGCCTGATCGACGGCGAGAACAGCGCGCTCTACAACCCCGTCGCCAGCCGCATCCTGCTGCCGGCCGCGCTGGTGCTGCTGACCCTGTCGGTGGACCTGAAGGGCATCCTGAAGCTGGGCCCGCGGCTGCTGTTCGTGTTCTGCGCGGGCACGCTGGGCATCGTGCTGGGCGCCATCGTGTCGTTCCAGCTGATGGAGTGGGTGTGGCCGTCGGCGGTGGCCGGCGACACCTGGAAGGGCATGGCGGCGCTGTCGGGCAGCTGGATCGGCGGCGGCGCCAACATGGTGGCCATCCGCGAGGTGTACGGCGTGGACGCCACCCTGTTCGGCCAGTTCGCCGTGGTCGACGTGGCCATTGCCAGCACCTGGATGGCGACCCTGCTGTTCCTGGCCAACCGGGCGCCGCAGATCGACGCGCGCAGCGGCGCGGACACCCGCGCGCTGGACGAGATGAAGGAGCGCATCGCGGCGTACGAGGCCGCCAACGCGCGCATTCCCACGCTATCCGACCTGATGGTCATCATCGGCCTGGCGTTCGGCGTCGTCGGCCTCGCGCACGCGGTCGCTTCGCCGCTGGCGGCCTGGTTCGGGGCGAACGTGGCCTCCGCGGCGCAGTTCAGCCTGGACTCGGCCTTCGTCTGGGTGATCGTGCTGTCCACGCTGGCCGGCCTGGGCCTGAGCTTCACCCGCGTGCGCCGGCTGGAGAACGCGGGCGCGTCGAAGCTGGGCACGGTGTTCCTGTACTTCCTGATCGCCTGCATCGGCATGCAGATGGATTTCATGAAGCTGGCCGGGCGGCCGGAGCTGCTGGCCATCGGCATCATCTGGATGCTGATCCACATCCTGGTGATCTGGGTGGCCGCCAAGCTGGTGCGCGCGCCGCTGTTCTATTTCGCGGTGGGCTCGCAGGGCAACATCGGCGCCGCGGCCTCGGCCCCGGTGGTCGCGGCCGCGTTCCATCCCAGCCTGGCGCCGGTCGGCGTGCTGCTCGGCACGGTGGGCTATGCCACCGGCACGGTGATCGCCTATGGCCTGGGCCAGGTGCTGCGGGTGATGGCGGGCCAGTAGGTGCTGGTCTGGGTGGCGTGAACGATAAGGGCGAAGCCGATGGCTTCGCCCTTCTTCTTTGCATGACGTGTCCATTGTGGCGCTCGCGTGGAATCGGCGCGACGTAACGTCGTGCGCGTCATCGGGGATGCGTTGTTCGCGCGGGCTGTACGCAGCGATGTCAAGCGCGCGTCATGGATGCGTCATCCGGAATAAACGAAACCGGTTGAACATGGCCGGCCTTCACGCCTTGCCTGCGATGGCGTGGCGCCTGGCCTGTCCTTCCCCCGGAGATTCCCCCGATGATGTTTCCTCCACATCGCCTCTCAGGCGCGATCCGCCATGTCCTGACCATCGGCGGCCTCGCGCTCGCCGCACACGCGCCGGCGATGGCGCAACAAGTCGTGCAGGACGGCGCGGAACCCCGCGTCGAAGCGCGCGACCTGGACACGGTGATCGTCACTGGCCGCGCCGGCAGCGGCATCCGCACCAAGGCCGAGACCAGCTACTCGGTGACCAACATCGAGGAAGAGGACCTGCGCATGCAGGCGCCCACCAGCGTCACCGAGGCGATGAAGTCGGTGCCCGGCTTCTGGGTCGAAGCGTCCGGCGGCGAGGCCAGTGGCAACGTCCGCGCGCGCGGCGTGCCGGTGGACGGCTTCGGTTCCGTGCAGTTGCTGGAGGACGGCATCCCGGTGCAGCACGATCCGGCGCTGAGCTACCTCAACGGCGACCAGGTGTTCCGCCTGGACGAGACCATCGAGCGCATCGAAGTGGTGCGCGGCGGCCCGTCCTCGGCGTTCTATTCCAACGCACCGGCCGGCGCCATCAACTTCGTCCCGCGCAAGGTGGGCGACCAGGCCGAGGGCCTGGTCAAGCTGACGGTGGGCGATGCCGGCCTGTTCCGCACCGACTTCTGGTACGGCGCGCCGGTTGGCGACGGCTGGAAGCTCGGGCTCGGCGGGTTCTATCGCACCGAGGACGGCGTGCGCGATCCCGGCTTCACCGGCAACCAGGGCGGCCAGCTGCGGTTGTCGCTGGACCGCGAATTCGAGCGCGGCAAGGTCGGCTTCGACCTGAAGCGGCTGGACGACACGGTGGCCTTCTACACTGGCATCCCGATGCGCACCTACGCCGACGGCGAAATCCGCGCGGTGCCCGGCTTCGACGGCCACCACGGCACCGTGGCCGGACCGGAGACTTCGCTGGTCCGCATGGTCACCGGCGACGGCCAGGACTATCTCTTCGACAACACCCGCGGCACCGAAGTGAAGCGCACCCAGCTGACCGGCCGCTTCGAGTTCGACCTCGGCGAAGGCTGGCGGCTGCGCGACACGCTGCGCTACAACGACACCGAGACGCAGCGCAACGGCGTGTTCCCGAACCTCCTGCAGAGCGCCAGCAGCTTCCTGCAGCAGACCAACGGCCTGCTCGCCGGCGTTCCCGGGGCCACCGCGCTGCAGCTGCGCTACGCGACGACGCCGGATCAGGTCTACGACGTGGCCAACCAGAACGGCAACGGCCTGATCATCGTCGGTGGCCTGCGCGGCCTGACCATGCCGGTGACGGAAGCGATGAACGACCTGCAGCTGTCCCGCGCCTTCGAGGCGGGCAGCCAGCGCCACGACCTGACCTTCGGCTATTACTACGCGCACATCGAGGAGGATTTCAGCCGCTACTCCTCCAACGCGCTGCTGGACGTGCAGGACAACGCGCGCCTGCTGGACCTGGTGGCCGTGGACGCCGCAGGCAACGTGGTGGCCTCGCTGACCGACCATGGCATCTGGCGCTACGGCTACGAATGGGAGAACGCCTCCGGCGAGCAGACCACGCATGCGTTCTACCTGGCGGACGAATGGCAGATCACCGATGCCTTCCGCCTGGACGCGGGCCTGCGCTGGGAGAAGATGACCGCGCGCGGCCGGGTGGAGAAGCGTGAGCAGGTGAACCTGGGCACGCTGGCGACCTCGCAGATCTGGCGCGGCACCGGCGAGTTCGCCCACTACGACGACAGCTTCAGCAAGCTCGGCTGGACCGTGGGCATGAACTGGCAGTTCGCCGGGCAGCAGGGCGTGTTCGCCCGCTACACCGCCACCAACCGCCTGCCCAGCCTGGGCAACTACATCACCAACGCCGCGGCCACGCCGGACATCCAGACCATGGACCTGGCCGAAGTGGGCTACAAGTTCTCCAGCCCGCTGTTCGACCTGTTCGCCACCGCGTTCTGGACGAAGTACGACAACATCGGCTTCACCAACTACCGCGTCGGCCTGGACGGCATCGTCGTCAACGAGCCGCGCTACGCCGACACGCGCACGCTGGGCCTGGAACTGGAAGGCGCGCTGCGCCCGACGGACTGGTTCGACGTGGCCGTCACCGCCACGATCCAGGACCCGCAATACGACGGCCTGACCTTCACCGACACCACCGGCGTGGTGCGCGACTACGACGGCAACCAGCTGATCCGCGTGCCGAAGAACAGCCTGCGCGTCGTGCCCGGCTTCAACCTGTTCGACCAGCGCCTGCGCCTGCAGCTGGCCTACGAGCGGCAAGGCGCGCGCTACGTGGACACCGCCAACTCGGTGCGGCTGCCTTCGTACGACGTGTTCAATTTCAGCGCGCGCTACGACGTCAGCGACCGGTTCTCGATCTACGGCTACGTCGACAACCTGGACGACTCGCTGGGCCTGACCGAAGGCAACCCGCGCCAGGGCGAACTGGAGAGCGGCGACGCCGGCGCCAACACCTTCATCGCCCGCCCACTGCTGGGCCGCAACTACCGCTTGGCGCTGATGTACCGGTTCTGATGCGCGCAGGGGCGGACGGTCGCGGCCGTCCGCCCCGCATCGTCATGGTGGACGAAAGGAACGACATGGGCAAGAGAACGAAGGCCTGGCTGGCGGGGTGGTGCATGGCGCTGGCCGCGGCGGCGGCCGGCGCCGAAGACGGCGTGCTGACCCTGCGCGGCCGCATCGACGCCGGCGCGCACCAGAGCTACGTGGAAGTGCCGTTCGAGGTGCCGCCGGGGACGGGGCGGATCACGGTCGAATTCGACTACACCGGTCGCGAGGAACGTACCACGATCGACCTGGGGCTGATCGACCCGGCCGGCCTGCGCGGCTGGAGCGGCGGCAACAAGCGGCTGTTCACCGTGGCGGCGGACGACGCCACGCCGTCGTACCGCGGCGGGCCGCTGCCGCCGGGGCAATGGAAACTGTTGCTGGGCGTGCCGAACATCCGCGCCGGGCAGGCGTCCGACTACACGGCGCGCATCCACCTGGCGCCGGCCGCCGCGCCGGAGGCCCTGCCGGATGCGCTGCGGGCGAACCTGGCCGACCGTCCCGGCTGGTACCGCGGCGACCTGCACCTGCACAGCGGGCACAGCGACGCCAGCTGCGACAGCCAGTCCGGCGCGCGGGTACCGTGCCCGCTGTTCCTGACCCTGCAGGCGGCGGCCGAACGCGGGCTGGACTTCGTCGCGATCACCGAGCACAACACGCTTTCGCACCTGCAGGACCTGCGCGCGCTGCAGCCGTACTTCGACCGTCTGCTGCTGGTGCCGGGCATGGAGATCACCACCTTCCAGGGACACGCCAACGTGTTCGGGATCCAGGGCGCGCTGGATTTCCGCGTCGGCGGCACCACCGACTGGAACCGCCTGCTGCAAGAAACGCAGCGGCGCGCGCTGCCGGTGTCGGTCAACCATCCGATGTTGCCCAGCGACGAGCGCTGCATGGGCTGCGGCTGGCAGCCGCGTGAAGGCACCGACTGGTCGCGGGTGGCGGCGGTGGAAGCGGTCAACGGCGCGGACGCCGGCACGCCGGTCTCGGGCATCCCGTTCTGGCAGGCGCGCCTGGACGAAGGGCATCGCCTGACCGCCATCGGCGGCAGCGACAACCACGACGCCACGCTGCGGACCAAGCAGTTCGGCAAGAGCCGGATCGGCAGCCCGACGACGGTCGTGTTCGCGCGGTCGCTGTCGCAGGCCGCGCTGCTGGACGGGATCCGGTCGGGCCGCGTCTACATCGACGTGGAAGGCAGCGGGGCGCAGATGGAGATGACTGCCACGCATGGTGGCCAGTCCGTTCCCATGGGCATCGGGCTCGCGGTGCCGGTGGGTGGCGAGGTCGGGCTGGAGCTGCGCGCCGATGGCGTGCCGGAAGCGCGCGTGGAATGGATCGTCGATGGCCGCATCGAACAGGCGGCGGACCTGCCTGCGCAGGGACGTGCGGCATGGACCTGGCGCAGCGACGGCAGCCGCCACTGGCTGCGGGCCGACGTCCGGGCGCCGGACGGGCGCCTGCTGCTGGTCGGCAATCCGGTCTACGTGAACTTCCCGGCTCCGGCCGACGCGCGCTGACGCCCGCGCGTCACGGAGGGGAAAGAGCCGCGGGCCGCTCCCCGGGGAGCGGCCCGCCACCGTTCAACAGCAGCGGAACCCGCTCCTGCCGCCGAACCGCGCTTCCTGCCGTTCGCGGAAGAAGGTCTTGTAGTCCATCGGCTCGCGGTCCGGGTGCTTCTCCAGCACGTGCCGGACGTAGTTGTCGTAGTCCGGGATGCCACAGCACAGCCGCGCGGTCTGCACCAGCCTCCGCCACACACGCTTGTGCGCGGCGAAGTGATCGACCGGGACGAGGGCGGTGCCCATGGTTACAGCCAGGCCTTCTGCTGTTCTTCGCTCAGCGCGACGAACGGCGTCTCGCGGTCGGTGCGCTCGCTGCTGCGGCGGGCCTTGAGGATGGCCTTGACCGCGTACACCAGCACGCTGAATACCACGAACAGGAACAGCGCCGTCAGCGCGGTGTTGACGTAGCTGTTGACCACCACCTGCTGCATCTGGGCGGCGCTCTTGGCGGTGCCGAGCAGCTGGCCGTCGGCGATGGCGGCCTGGTACTTCTTCGCCTGGGCCACGAAGCCGACGGCCGGGTTGTCGTCGAAGATCTTGATCAGGCCCGCGTACGTGGTGCAGATCAGCAGCCAGACCGTCGGCACGATGGTCACCCACGCGTAGCGGTCGCGCTTCATCTTGAACAGCACCACCGTGCACAGCAGCAGCGCGATGCCGGCGAGCATCTGGTTGGCGATGCCGAACAGCGGCCACAGGGTGTTGATGCCGCCCAGCGGATCGACCACGCCCTGGTACAGGAAGTAGCCCCACAGCGCGACGCAGCCGGCGGTGCCGACCACGTTGGCGCCCCAGGAGTCCGTCCGGCGCAGCGGCGCGACGAAGTTGCCCAGCAGGTCCTGCAGCATGAAGCGGCCGGCGCGGGTGCCCGCATCCACCGCGGTCAGGATGAACAGCGCTTCGAACAGGATGGCGAAGTGGTACCAGAACGCCATCATCGCGTCGCCGCCGGGCAGGGCGTCGTGCAGGATCACCGCGATGCCGACCGCCAGCGTGGGCGCGCCGCCGGCGCGCGAGATGATGGTGTGCTCGCCGATGTTACGCGCCGTCTGCTCCAGCACGTCGGGGGTGATCACGAAGCCCCAGCTGCTGACCTTGGCGGCCACGTCGACGGCGCCCGTGCCGATCGCGGCGGCGGGGCTGTTCATGGCGAAGTACACGCCCGGCTCGATGATCGAGGCCGCGACCAGCGCCATGATGGCGACGAACGATTCCATCAGCATGCCGCCGTAGCCGATGTAGCGGGCGTGCGTTTCGTTGGCGAGCAGCTTGGGCGTGGTGCCCGAGGAGATCAGCGCGTGGAAGCCCGACACCGCGCCGCAGGCGATGGTGATGAACAGGAACGGGAACAGCCCGCCCTTCCACACCGGGCCGTCGCCGCTGCTCGCGAACTGCGTCAGCGCCGGCATCTTCAGCGAGGTCACTTCCGGGCTGGCGATGACGATGCCGATGGCCAGCGCCACGATCACGCCGATCTTCAGGAAGGTCGACAGGTAGTCGCGCGGCGCCAGCAGCAGCCACACGGGCAGTACCGCGGCGACGAAGCCGTAGCCGATCAGCATCCAGGTGATCTGGGTGCCGGTGAAGGTGAAGGCCGGGCCCCAGGTCGGGTGCGCGCCGACCTTGCCGCCGAACCAGATGGCCAGCAGCAGCAGGACGATGCCGACCACCGAGATCTCGCCGATCCGGCCGGGGCGGATGTAGCGCATGTAGATGCCCATGAAGATCGCGATGGGCATCGTGGCGATCACCGTGAACATGCCCCACGGGCTTTCCGCCAGCGCCTTCACCACGATCATCGCCAGCACCGCCAGGATGATGATCATGATCAGGAACGCGCCGAACAGCGCGATGGTGCCGGCCACCTGGCCCATTTCCTCGCGCACCAGGTCGCCCAGCGAGCGGCCGTCGCGGCGGCTGGAGATGAACAGGACCATGAAGTCCTGCACCGCGCCGGCCAGCACCACGCCGGCGATCAGCCACAGCATGCCGGGCAGGTAGCCCATCTGCGCGGCCAGCACCGGGCCGACCAGCGGGCCGGCGCCGGCGATGGCGGCGAAGTGGTGGCCGAACAGCACGTGCTTGTTGGTGGGCACGTAGTCCAGGCCGTCGTTGTGGAGGTGCGCGGGCGTGGCCCGGCGCGGGTCCAGCCCCATCACGTTCTTCGCGATGTAGAGGCTGTAGTAGCGGTACGCCACCAGGTAGATGGAGACGGCCGCCACGACGATCCACAGCGCGCTGATCTGCTCGCCCTGGCGCAAGGCCACCACGCCCAGGCATACCGCGCCGAGCAGCGCCAGCGCCGCCCAGCCGATCTTGGAGAAACCCTTCATTCGCGAACCCTCCGGCTAGTCCCGCCAAGGGTCCCCCCATGCGGGAACCCGGTCAATGCGTAATCCCGGATCCGGTCTTCGACTTTGGTCGCAATCCGAGGCCGTACTGCGTCAGAGCCAGCGCGACCGCTTGAACAGCCGGTACAGGCCGAAGCAGGCCAGCGCCACGCCCCCGATCAGGATCGGGTAGGCGTAGCGGCCGCCCAGCTCGGGCATGTGCTCGAAGTTCATGCCGTACCAACTGGTGATCAGCGTGGGCGCCGCCAGCAGGGCGGCCCAGGCGCCCAGGCGCTTGACGATCTCGCCCTGCGCCAGCGTCACCAGCGACAGGTTCACGCTCAGCGCGGTGGTCAGCATCTCGCGCAGGGTGTCGGTGTACTCGTTCACCCGCAGCACGTGGTCCTGCACGTCGCGGAAGTACAGCCGCACCTCCTCCGGGATCAGCGCGCTCTGCGAGCGCGTCAGCTGCGCCAGCACGTCCTGCAGCGGCGCCACCGCCAGCCGCATCTGGGTCAGCTCGCGCTTGAGTTCGTACAGCTTCACCACCGTCACCCGGCGGTAGGTGTCGGCGAAGATGTCCTTCTCCAGCGCGTCCAGCGTCTGCTTGAACTGGTCCACGATGGGTCGGTAGTTGTCGACGATGTAGTCCAGCACCGCGTACAGGCCGTAGGACGGCCCCAGCGCGAGCAGCTCCGGCTCGCGCTGCACGCGCTCGCGCACCGGCGCGTACGACAGCGACGCGCCGTGGCGCACGGTCACCAGGTAGCGCGGGCCGAGGAAGGCATGGGTCTCGCCGAAGCGGATGCGGTCGCCGACGACCTGCGCCGTGTGCACCGCCGCGAACAGCGAGTTGCCGTAGGCCTCCAGCTTCGGACGCTGGTGTGCGTTCTGCGCGTCCTCCACCGCCAGGTCGTGCAGGCAGAACTCCTCCTGCAGCTTCTCCAGGATCTCGTCCGCCGGCTCGTACAGGCCCACCCAGATGAAGCTGCCGTCGTCGACCGACAGCACGTCGCTGATCTCGTCCAGGCCGATGTCCCGCCGCTTGCCGCCCTGGGCGTACACCACGCAGTTGATCACGCACTGCGGCAGCGCGGGCCTGGCGTCGGCGGGGGCGGCATCGTCCATGCCGCGCATCGTGCGCCACGCCGCCGGCGCCGGCAAGCCTGCTTCCCCTGTAGGAGCGGCTTCAGCCGCGACCGCACGCTCAAGGAACCGTTGGTGATGGGTTTGGCCGCGGATCGACACGGATCAACGCGGATAGCGCGGATAGAGCGGACAAGGCGGATAAGGCGGATAAGGCGGATAAGGCGGATAAGGCGGATAAGGCGGATCAAAGACGAAGCCCCTTGACGCGAATCAAGGCGCAGAACGCGGATCAGGGCAGAAACCGTGGCGCGCCCCGCAACCCCCGCCACCGTCGTCCCCGCGCAGGCGGGGACCCAGCGACTTGCGCCCGGGAAAGGAAGGGTATGGAAACCCTGCTTCACCGCCGACTCGCAGCGCGTGCTTTGCACGGGGCTGAAGCGTTCTGCCGGCAACTCCGGCGAGCCCACGGACCTTGGACCGGCTCGACCTGACGCGGGTAGAAGCAACGCGTGTCGACACGGATCGACGTGGACAAACGCGGGCTGGGGACGCGAGCGAGTCGCGCCGCCCCGGGTGCGCTGGAGGCGTCATTGAATAACTGGATGGCTGGTCATCCCGTGCTTTTTCCGCGCCGGTGCAAAAGTCGCTGGGTCCCCGCCTGCGCGGGGACGACGGTATCGGCTGTCCTAGGCGTCACCCTGATTCGCATCGGGATGCCTTGCCTGGATTTGCTTGCCTGCTTCATCCGCGTTGATCCGCGCCAATCCGTGGCCAACGGTTCCTTGAGCGTGCGGTCGCGGCTGAAGCCGCTCCTACAGGGAGCGGCAGGCTATTGGCAGCAGGACGCCATGGGGTTCGTAGGAGCGCCCCATGGGCGCGATGCTGTTCCCGCCGGTTGCGCGGGAGCCGCGCCGGCCTGGCCCGCGCCTACCGGAGGGGAAGGGCGGGCCACGGGGTTGCCGGCGTCACCGGGCGACGAAGCGGATGGCCTGGCCGCCGCCGGGCGCGAGTTTCAGCGTCAGCGTGTCGCCGCGGGCCACGTCGCGTTCCTCGATCACGATGTCCTGCGGCGCGGTCTTCCAGTCCGCCTTGTCGCCGTCGCGGTAGATCTGCGCGGTGTAGCGGCGGCCGTCGTCCAGGAAGAACAGCGGCACGGTCAGCGTGCGCGGGTTCTCGTCCGTCAGCGATCCGAGGTACCAGTTCTCGCCGCCGCGCTCCTTGCGCACGATGGTGACGTAGTCGCCCACCTCGCCGTTCAGCACGCGGGTGTCCTCCCAGTCCACCGGCACGTCCTTGATGAACTGGAACGGCGCCGGGTTCTTCTCGTAGTTCTCCAGCAGGTCGGCGGCCATCTGCAGCGGGCTGTAGATCACCACGTACAGCGACAGCTGCTTGGCCCAGGTGGTGGCGATGCCGTCGGTGGAGCGCGTCTTCATGCCGAAGATGCCCGGCGTGTAGTCCATCGGGCCGGCCAGCAGGCGGGTGAACACCAGGTTGGCCTCGTGCTCCGGCGGGTTGCCGGGCTGGCCCCAGGCGCTGAACTCCATGCCGCGCGCGCCCTCGCGGGTGATCCAGTTGGGGTAGGTGCGGCGCAGGCCGCTGTCCTTGACGGGTTCGTGCGGGTTCACGGCAATGTGGCGCTTGGCCGCCTCGGTGACGACCTTCAGGTGGTGCCGCGCCATGTCCTGGCCCTCGTGCCAGGCGTAGTGGCGCTTGCCGTCGGCGCCGGTGACCTTGGCCTGGCTGGCGTCGGCGACGTAGCCGGTCTTCACCGCCGGCACGCCGACGCGCTGGTACAGGTCGAAGGCGTCGCCCATCTGCGTCTCGTAGTGCGCGGCGTTGCCCGAGGTCTCGTGGTGGCCGATCAGCACCACGCCCTTGGACTTCGCGTAGGCCGCGAGCGCGGGCAGGTCGAAGTCCGGATACGACTGGGTGAAGCTGAAGTCGTCGCCGTTGCCGAACCAGTCCGCGTTCCAGCCCACGTTCCAGCCTTCCACCAGCACGCCGCCGAAGCCGTGCCTGGCCGCGAAGTCGATGTGCTTGCGCACGTTCTCGTTGGTGGCGCCATGGCGCGGGCCGTGCGACCAGGTCTTCAGGTCCAGGTGCATCTCCCACCACACGCCGACGTACTTCATCGGCGTGACCCACGACACGTCGCCCAGCGCGTTGGGCTCGTTGAGGTTGAGCGTGAGCGCGGACATCGCCAGGCCGGCGGCGTCGTCGCTCAGCAGCAGCGTGCGCCACGGGGTGTCGAACGGCGCGGCGCGCACCACCTTGCCTTCGCCGATGCCGGGCGTCAGGTCGGCCTTCAGGCGGCGGTCCTCCACCCGGGTCAGGTTCATGCCGCTGTAGTCGACCAGCGCGGCCTCGTGGATCGACAGGTGGGTGCCGTCGTCGAACCTGAAGGTGATCGGCGTCTGCGCGTCGCCGACCTGCTGCACCGGCGTGCGGTGGTACAGGTATTCCTCGCGGTTCCACTCGCCGGCGGGGATCCACCAGGCGGTGGCGTCGCGCGCCAGCGCGAATTCGGTCAGTTCCTCGCCGATCTTCACCTGCTTCAGTTCCGGCTGGTCGGGGAAGCGGTAGCGGAAGCCCACGCCGTCGTCGAACACCCGGAACACCACGTCGAAGCGGCGGAAGGGCCTGGCCTTCTCCTTCAGCGTCACCGCCAGTTCGTTGTAGTGGTTGCGGATGAAGCGGCGCTCGCCCCAGGGCTGCTCCCAGGTCTCGTCGAAGCTGCGCGTGCGCGGCTGCACGATCTCGATGTTGCGCTCGAACTTCGGCGCGTCCAGCAGCAGGAAGCCCAGGCGCGAGGGCGCGATCACCGGCAGGCCCTTGCGCGTCACCGCGTAGGCGGGGCGGCCGTCGTTGTCGGTGGACAGTTCCACCACGATCGAACCGTCGGGCGAGGACACGCGCGGCCCGGGCGCGGCCTGCGCGGACGCCGCGGCGGCGCACAGCAGGACGATGAAGGGAAGGAAGTAACGTGACATGCGGCCCTCGCGATAGGCAGAGGGCCGCATCGTGCGGGGCACGGCTCAGCGCGACAAGCGCCGCGGCATGAATACGTATGCAAGCGCCGCGTGCAGCGGCAGCAGCAGCGCGATCCACGGCTGGTTGTATTGCAGCCGCAACGGCAGCCAGTGCAGGAACCACGCGACCAGCGCGCCCCCCGCGACGGCCACCGCCAGCCAGCCGAACCAGGCCGGCGGCGTGCGGCGGCGCAGCACGGCGATTGCGCCGGGGACCAGCAGCAGGCACAGCGGATCGAACAGCAGCAGGTTGCGGTTGGCCCACGCCGCCCAGTGCTCGGTGAAGCCCCACAGGTAGACCAGCAGGCCGCCGGCGACGGCGCACAGCAGCCAGAACGGCAGCGCGGCGGCGGCGACGGCGCGCTGCCAGCGGCGGCCGGCGAACGCGACCAGCAGCGCCACCGCGACGCCCGCGCCCAGCCACGGCAGCCAGCGGCGCGGCGTTTCCGCCGGCTCCGGGGCGATGCTGTGAGGCAGCAGCTGCATCTCCGACTGCACCAGCGGCCGCCCGGCGCCGTTCTTCGCCTCGCGCAGGCTGTCGGCCAGCCGCATCGGCATGTAGGCCTCCTCCCAGCGCGACATCGGCCTGTCGGCGGCCGGACCCAGGCCGACGTCGAAGCCCAGCCACATCCAGGTCGCCGGCGAGGCCAGCCGCACGGCCTCGCTGCGGAAGGTGTTGCCGCGCGAGCGGCCGGCGAGCTGCGACTTCAGCACGCCGCCCAGCGCCGCGTCCAGCGCGTCGCGCACCTGGGTGGAGCAGTTGGAGGTGAAGTAGTCGTAGCGGTAACGCGCGTTTTCCGGCTTCGCGCGCTCGGCCAGCGCGTCGGCAAGCGCCTGCGCCTGGTCCGGCGCGAGGTCGAGCCATTGCAGCGACACGCCGCGGCCGCTGTCGCGGTAGCCCGCCAGGTCCTGCTCGAACGGCAGCGCGACCAAGTAGTACATCATGTGGCCGCGGGCGAAGTTGCCGACGAAGTCGGCCTCGCCCGGGTCGAAGAAGCCGAAGTTGTAGGAGACCGCCTCGCCGCTGGCGGTGTCGACCACCACGATGGCGTTGTGGCCGAAGCGCTCGAAGAACACCTCGCCCGGCTGCATCGTCGCCACGCCGATCCGCGGCGCCGCCCACGCCGCCGCGGCCAGCAGCCACAGCGCGCCCAGCAGCGCCAGGCGCGCGGGCAGGCTACGCATCGGCCGAGACCCCGACGTGCAGCGCATGCACGCGGCGCGCGTCGGCGCGGGCGATGCGGAACATGAAGCGCCCCAGCGTCAGCTCCTCGCCGGTCTCCGGCAGGTGGCCGATCGCGGCGGTGACCAGGCCGCCGACGGTGTCGTACTCGTCGTCGGGGAAGTCGGCGCCGAAGCGCTCGTTGAAATCGGCGATCGGCGTCAGCGCGTCCACCACGAACTGGCCGTCGGCCTGCGCGGCGATCAGCGCGGCGCCGTCCTCGGCCTCGTCGTGCTCGTCGTCGATCTCGCCGACGATCTGCTCCAGCACGTCCTCGATGGTCACCAGGCCGGCGACGCCGCCGTACTCGTCGACGACGATCGCCATGTGGTTGCGCGACAGCCGGAATTCCTTCAGCAGCAGGTTGAGCTTCTTCGATTCCGGGATCAGCACCGCCGGGCGCAGCAGTTCGCGGATGCTGCCGGGGCCGTTGTCGGCCACCACGCCGCGCAGCAGGTCCTTGGCCAGCAGGATGCCGAGGATCTCGTCCTTGTTCTCGCCGTGCACCGGGAAGCGCGAGTGGCCGGATTCCACCACGTCCTTCATCAGGTCGAGGAAGCGCGCCTCCACCGGCAGCGAGACCATCTGCGCGCGCGGCACCATCACGTCGCCGACGGTCAGCTCGGCGACCGCGATGGCGCCTTCCATCATCCGCAGGGTGTCGCTGGCGATCAGGCCGTCGGACTGCGCGTCGCGCAGGATGGCCACCAGGTCGTCGCGTGTGCTGGGTTCGCCGGAGAACGCCGAACTGAGGCGGTCCAGCCAGGAGCGCCGCTTCTCCGACGGTTTGTCGGAGCCGTCCGGCGCGAAGGTACTGTCGTCTTCTGACATCTCGTGGGAAGGGTCGCCCGCGGGCGTGGGGGCCAGTCTAACCCGGTTGGGCGCCCGGCGCAGGCGCCTCGACAGCCGCCGGCGGCTCGGGCGCGTCGTCTTCCGCGGCGTCCCCGGGCTCGTCCTCCAGTTCGTCCAGGCTGTAGCTGCAGCCCACCAGCGTCTTGCCGGGATGCGAGGCCACGTTGCTGACGTTCAGCACGGCCGATTCGACCAGCACCCGGCCGGCGTCCGCGTCGTGGATTTCCTCGCTGCGCAGCTCCCGGCCGAACATGGCCTTGGCCGGCGTGTCGATGGCGGTCTCCAGTTCCAGCTGCCTGGCCAGCGGGCGCGGGTCGGGCAGGTCCAGCAGCGCCATGACGCTGCCGCCGGCGAACGCGATGTGGTCGCTGTCGTGGCCGAACACGCGGATCGGCGCGGCCAGCCGGTACTCGGTCATGAACATGTTCGCCTGCGGCAGCGGCTGCCAGCCCCAGGCCACCGCCTTGAGCGGATCCTCCAGCGCCGGCGCCAGCGCGGCGAAGCGGCCGGTGTCGCCGCGGCATTCGATCAGCGCGGGCAGGTCGGGCGCGGCGTCCTGCGCGGCGGCGGACAGCGGCAGGGCCAGTGCCAGCGCGAACAGCAGGGTGCGTGGCATCGGTCAGTCTTCCGCGTAGGGGTCGGCGATGCCGAGTTCGGCGAGGATCTCGCGTTCCAGCTGCTCCATGCACTCGGCGTCCTTGTCGTCCTCGTGGTCCCAGCCGAGCAGGTGCAGGGCGCCGTGCACGGTCATGTGCGCGTAGTGCGCGGCCAGCGGCTTCTTCTGCTCCTTCGCCTCGCGCGCCACCACCGGCGCGCAGATCACCAGGTCGCCCAGCAGCGGCATCTTCACGCCCTTGGGCAGCTTGACGCCCTCGGCCATCTCGGCGGGGAAGCTGAGCACGTTGGTGGCGTAGTCCTTGCCGCGGTAGTGGCGGTTGAGCGCGCGGCCTTCCTTCGCGTCGACGATGCGGATGGCCAGATCGGCCTCGCGGATGCGGCCCGCCAGCGCGGCGGCGACCCACTTGCGGAAGCTCACGGCGGACGGGATGCCGGCGCGCGGCAGCGCGTAGCTGACGGCGACTTCGAGACGGACGGGGCCTTGGGTCATGGCGCTTCTGGAGGTCGATGTAGGAGGGGCTTCAGCCCCGATGCTTTTTTGCCGGGAATGCGGTCGGGGCTGAAGCCCCTCCTACAGGAGGAAGGGCGCTTCACGCAGGCCCGGTCTCCGCATCCTTGCCGTCCCGCGCATCGTAAGCCTGCACGATGCGCGCGACCAGCGGGTGGCGGACCACGTCGCGGCTGGTGAAGAAGGTGAAGGAGATGCCGTCCACGCGGCGCAGCACGTCCAGCGCGTCCTTCAGGCCGGACTTCTGGTGCTTGGGCAGGTCGATCTGGGTCAGGTCGCCGGTGACCACGGCGGTGCTGCCGTAGCCGATGCGGGTGAGGAACATCTTCATCTGCTCGATGGTGGTGTTCTGCGCCTCGTCGAGGATGACGAACGCATCGTTGAGCGTGCGCCCGCGCATGTAGGCCAGCGGCGCGATCTCGATGACGTTCTTCTCCAGCAGCTTGACCACCTTCTCCACGCCCAGCATCTCGTACAGCGCGTCGTACAGCGGGCGCAGGTAGGGGTCGACCTTCTGCGACAGGTCGCCGGGCAGGAAGCCGAGCTTCTCGCCGGCCTCCACCGCCGGGCGCACCAGGACCAGCCGCTGCACGCGCGACTCGTTCAGCGCCTCGACCGCGCTGGCCACGGCCAGGAAGGTCTTGCCGGTGCCGGCCGGGCCGATGCCGAAGTTGATGTCGTGGGTGGCGATGGCGTGCAGGTACTTGGCCTGGTTGGCGCCGCGGCCGCGCACGGTGCCGCGCTTGACCCTGATGGCCACGTCCTGCGGCTGGTAGCCGTCGTCGGCGACGCGGTCCACGTTCGCCGCGTTCAGGCGCAGGTGGATGGCCTCGCTGTCGAAGGCCTCGCCGGCGGCCTCCTCGTACAGCGCATGCAGCAGTTTCTCGGCGGCGGCGACGGCCGGCTCCGGGCCGGTGACGCGGAAGATCGCGCCGCGGTTGGCGATCTCCACGCCCAGGCGCAGTTCGATCTGGCGCAGGTGCGCGTCGAACGGGCCGGCCAGGTTGGCCAGGCGCTCGGTGTTTTCGGGTTCCAGGGTGAATTCGCGCTTGCTGGGGACGGTCATGGGGCAGGGGGAAGTGGGGGCGTGGCGGGGCGGGGTCAGTGGCGGGTCTGGTCGTCCGCGTCGTCCACCGGCCACTGGTGGAAGACGTAGACCTCGTCGTCGGCGAGGGCCTGGTCGAAGTGGTCGCCGTCCGGCGCGTCGTGGCGTTCGACCTGCAGCGGCTCGTCCTCCACCGCGATGACCTCCCAGCCCTGTTCGCGGACGAATTCGACCGCGCGGCGCATGGGGTCCTCGGCGAAGCCGGGCCGCTGGTAGCAGGTGACGAAGGCGCCGCCGGCCTCGATGAAATCGGGGCTGGCGGGCAGCGGACGGGCTTCCAGGGTGAACACCCACAACCGGGGGCTATCCGGGGAAATGGCGGCGGTTCCTGGCAAACGCAAGGCGGGCGGGCAGCGTAGCGCGATGCCCCGGCAGGGGCCAGCCGCAGCCGTTCGTCGGACCGGGCTTGAAATTTAATTAATCAGAAAATTAAATGTGGCGCCATGAAGACCTCCAGACCACGCGCCGGCGCCGTGCCGGCCCCCGGGCCCGCCCGCGCGGCCGCACCAGCCTCGCCGGCGAAGGCGAAGAAGCCGCCGGGCCCGGCCGCGCGCAAGCGCGCGCCCGGCCGGCGCCCGACCGCCGAGTCGGCCGACCTGCGCGCCACCCTGCTCGACGCCGCGCTGGCCTGCTTCGTGCGCCGGGGCATCGCCGCCAGTTCGCTGCGCGACATCGCCGCCGAGGCCGGGGTGACGCCGGCGCTGGTGCACTACTACTTCGGCGACAAGGCGCAGCTGCAGCAGGCGGTGGTCGCCGAGCGGCTGCTGCCGGTGGTGGCGCAGATGCGCGCGCCGGTGGCGCAGGCCGGCGGCGACGTGGCCGGGCTGGTGGCCGGCTTCGTGCACGGCATCGGCGGCGTGGTCGCGCGGCATCCGTGGCTGCCGACGCTGTGGGTGCGCGAGATCCTGTGCGAGGGCGGCGCGCTGCGCGAGATGATGATCGACCAGATCGGGCCGATGCTGCCGAAGATGATGGCGGCGCGTTTCGCCGATGCGCAGCGCGCCGGCGGCCTGAACCCCGACCTCGACCCGCGCCTGCTGATGGTGTCGCTGGTCGGGCTGACCATGTTCCCGCTGGCCAGCGCGCCGATCTGGCGCCAGCTGTTCGGCGCCGACGACATCGACTTCGACGACCTGCGCCGGCACACGCTGGTGCTGCTGGACCGCGGACTGGAGCTGGACCATGCGGAATGAACTGCGGACGGCCGCGCTGGCGGCCATGATCGTCGTGCTGGGCGGATGCGGCGCGGAGGCGCCGCGCGCGCTGGGCACGCTGGAATGGGACCGGGTGACGCTGCCGGCGCCGGTGGCGGAGAAGATCGTCCGCATCGACGTGCGCGAAGGCCAGCAGGTCGCGGCCGGCGCGCCGCTGCTGCGGCTGGAGCTGACCCGCACGCAGTCGCAGCTGGCAGCGGCGCAGGCGCAGGCCGCGCGGAGCCGCGAAGCGCTGGCGGAACTGCGCGCCGGCCCGCGCAGCGAGGCTATCGCGCAGGCGCGCGCCAGCCTGGCCGCCGCGCAGGCGCAGGCGCGCGACGCCGATGCGTACTTCGCCCGCCTGCAACCCCTCGGCCGGCAGCAGCTGGTGGCCGCGTCCGAGGTGGACCGCGCCCGCGCCGCCGCGCAGAGCGCGCAGGCGCAGGTGCGGCTGGCGCAGGCCGCGCTGCTGGAACTGGAGCGCGGCACGCGCGCGGAGCAGGTCGCGCAGGGCGAGGCCGCGGTGGCCTCGGCGGAGGCGCAGGCCCGGGTGCAGGCGGTGACGCTGGACAAGCTCGACGTGGTCGCGCCGCGCGACGGCCGCATCGACAGCCTGCCATACAAGTTGGGCGACCAGCCGGCGGTCGGCGCGCCGCTGGCGGTGCTGCTGGTCGGCGAGGCGCCGTACGCGCGGGTCTACCTGCCGCAGGCCCTGCGCAACCGGCTGAAGGTGGGCGATGCCGTGCAGGTGCGGCTGGACGGGCAGGCGAAGGCCTACGCCGGCCGCGTGCGGATGATCCGCAGCGAGCCCGCCTTCACGCCGTACTTCGCGTTGACGGGGCAGGACGCCGAGCGCCTGAGCTACCTGGCCGAGATCGCCCTGGGCAAGGACGCGGCGGACCTGCCGGTCGGCGCGCCGCTGCAGGTGGTGTCCGATGAGCCCTGAGCATCCTGTATCACCTGTAGGAGGGGCTTCAGCCCCGACCGCACGCCGTCAGGGTCCGAGGTCGGGGCTGAAGCCCCTCCTACAATCGGACGACCTGGCCATCCGCGTGCGCGGGCTCACCAAGCGCTTCGGCCACCTGGTGGCGGTGGACGACGTCGACCTCGACGTGCCGCGGCGCCACGTCTACGGTTTCCTCGGCCCGAACGGCTCGGGCAAGTCCACCACCATCCGCATGCTGTGCGGCCTGCTCACGCCCACCGCCGGCGAGATCGACGTGCTCGGCCTGCGCATTCCGGAGCAGGCCGAGCAGCTGCGCACGCGCATCGGCTACATGACCCAGAAGTTCTCGCTGTTCGAGGACCTGTCGGTGCGCGAGAACCTGGAGTTCCTGGCGGCGGTGCAGGACATCCCGCGCGCCCGCGCGCGCCGGCGCATCGACGCCCTGGTCGAGCAGTACCATTTCCGGGACCGGCAGAAACAGCTGGCCGGCACCCTGAGCGGCGGCCAGAAGCAGCGGCTGGCGCTGGCCGGCGCGGTGATCCACGAGCCGGAACTGCTGTTCCTCGACGAGCCGACCAGCGCGGTGGACCCGGAATCGCGCCGCGACTTCTGGGAGAAGCTGTTCGAACTGGCCGACGCCGGCACCACCCTGCTGGTCTCCACCCACTACATGGACGAGGCCGAGCGCTGCCACCGCATCGCCATCCTCGACCGCGGCGTGCTGGTGGCCGACGGCACGCCGGACGACCTGACCGGCGAACTGGCCGGCCGCACGCTGGTGGTCGAGGCGGCGCAGCCGCGGCAGGCGCAGAAGGCGCTGCTCGGACTGCCGGGCGTGCTCAGCGTGGCGCAGATCGGCAACGTGCTGCGGGTGCTGGTGGCGGAGGACGGCGACGCCGCCGGCCGCATCGCCCACGGGCTGCGCGCGGCGGGCATCGAGGCCGGCGTGTCCGCCTCGCACGCCAACCTGGAGGACGTCTTCGTCTCCGCCACGCGCGGCCAGCCGGACCGCGAGGAGGCCGCATGAAGCTGCGCCGGCTGCTGGCGGTGATGGTCAAGGAACTGCGGCAGATGCGCCGCGACCGCATCACCCTGGCGATGATCGTCGGCATCCCGGTGATGCAGCTGCTGCTGTTCGGCTACGCCATCAACACCAACCTGCGCGGCCTGTCCGCCGGCATCGCCGACCAGGCGCGCACCTCGGCCTCGCGCGCGCTGGTGATGGACATCGCCGCCACCGGCGTGATCGCGCCGGTGAAGGAAGCGGCCACGCCGCAGGAACTGGTCGAGGCCATGCGCCGCGGCGAGATCAGCATCGGCGTGGTCGTGCCGCCCGACTTCGACCGCCGCCGCGCCGAGGGCCGCGAGGCGGTGCAGATCCTCGTCGACGGCAGCGACAACGCCGTGCAGGGCGCGGCCGCGCAGCTGGCGCAGATGCCGTTCGACGGCGCCGCGGACAGCGCGCTGGCCTCCCGCACGGTCAGCGTGGTCGGCTTCTACAACCCGCAGCGGCGCTCGGCGGTGAACATCGTGCCGGGCCTGATCGGGGTGATCCTGACCATGACCATGGTGCTGTTCACCGGCGTGGCCATCGTGCGCGAGCGCGAGCGCGGCAACATGGAGCTGCTGATCGCCACGCCGGTCAGCAGCGCCGAGCTGATGATCGGCAAGGTGCTGCCCTACGTGGCCATCGGCCTGGTGCAGACGACGGTGGTGCTGGCGCTGGGCATGTGGCTGTTCGACGTGCCGCTGGGCGGCAGCCTGTTGCACGTCTACCTGGCCGCGTGCCTGCTGATCGTGGCCAACCTGACCCTGGGCCTGCTGATCTCCACCCGCGCGCAGTCGCAGTTCCAGGCGATGCAGATGACGTTCTTCATCTTCCTGCCGTCGATCCTGCTGTCGGGCTTCATGTTCCCGTTCGCCGGCATGCCGAAGGCGGTGCAGTGGATCGCCGAGGCGCTGCCGCTGACGCACTTCCTGCGCCTGGTCCGCGGCGTGATGCTGCGCGGTGCCAGCCTGTGGGAACTGTGGCCGGACGTGCTGGCGTTGCTGGCGTTCACCGCGGTGATGATGGCCGCCGCGATCCTGCGCTTCCGCAAGCGGCTGGATTGACGCCCGGCGCGCGGGACGGCTTCCCCTCCGTAGGAGCGCCCCATGGGCGCGATGCTTTTCCTTACCCGTCGCGCAAGAGCATCGCGCCCATGGGGCGCTCCTACCGGCTCCGGGCGTATGCTCGGCGGCGTCGGGAGCATGGGGCGGGAGAACGGGATGGACGAGGAACGGATCGGCGCCGTCGTCGACGCCATGTACGCGATGATCTCCGGTCCCGCGGGGCCGCGCGACTGGTCGCGCCAGGAGGAAATCTTCCATCCGGACTGCAGGCAGGTCCGCACCGGCGTGGATGCGGAGGGGCGGCCGTGGCGGCAGGCGTTCTCGCCGGCCGGGTACCGGGCCAACGCCGATGCCCTGTTGGCCGAGGTCGATTTCTTCGAGGCCGAGATCGCACGCGAAATCCGCGTGTTCGGCAACATCGCCCACGTCTGGAGCGCGTACGAAGCCCGCCACGCGCCCGGCGACGCGGTGCCCGAACGCCGCGGCATCAACAGCATCCAGCTCTTCAGGGGCGGGGACGGCCGCTGGAAGATCATCCACATGCTCTGGGACAACGAGCGCGACGGCGTGCCGCTGCCCGCCGTCGGCTGATCCGCCTCAATCGGCGGTCGCGATCCGCCCGCGCAGGGAGTTGGTCAGCGCCTCGGTGATGGTCACGTCGACGAACTGGCCGACCAGCCGCGGATGGCCGGGGAAGTTCACCGAGCGCATGTTCTCGGTCTTGCCGGTCAGCTCGTTCGGATCCTTCTTCGACGGGCCTTCCACCAGCACCGACTGCACCGTGCCGACCATCCGTTGCGAGATGCCGGTGGCGTATTCGTTGATGCGTTTCTGCAGGCGTTCAAGCCGGGCATGCTTCACGTTGTCCGGCGTGTCGTCTTCCAGGTCGGCGGCCGGCGTGCCGGGGCGGCGCGAGTAGATGAAGCTGAAGCTCTGGTCGAAGCCTACGTCCTCGATCAGCTTCATCGTCTTCTCGAAGTCGGCGTCGGTCTCGCCGGGGAAGCCGACGATGAAGTCCGAGCTGATCGAGATGTCCGGGCGCACCGCGCGCAGCTTGCGGATCTTCTGCTTGAACTCCAGCGCGGTGTAGCCGCGCTTCATCGCCGACAGTACGCGGTCGCTGCCGGCCTGCACCGGCAGGTGCAGGAAGTTCGCCAGCTGCGGCACGTCGCGGTAGGCATCCACCAGCGAGTCGGAGAACTCCAGCGGGTGCGAGGTGGTGAAGCGGATGCGGCCGATGCCGTCGATGTCCGCGATGGCGCGGATCAGCAGGCCGAGGTCCGCGTATTGCACATTTTCGCTCGGGCCAAGGCCCTCGCACGCGCCGTCGCCGTACGGGCCGCGGTAGGCGTTGACGTTCTGGCCGAGCAGGTTGATCTCGCGCACGCCCTGCGCAGCCAGCTGCGCCACTTCCACCAGCACGTCCTCGAACGGCCGGCTGACCTCGGTGCCGCGGGTGTAGGGCACGACGCAGAACGAGCAGTACTTGGAGCAGCCCTCCATGATCGACACGAAGGCGCTGGGCCCCTCGGCGCGCGGCTCGGGCAGGCGGTCGAACTTCTCGATCTCGGGGAAGCTGATGTCCACCTGCGGCCGGTTCTGCTCGCGGCGGGCGCGGATCAGCTCCGGCAGGCGGTGCAGGGTCTGCGGGCCGAACACCAGGTCCACGTAGGGCGCGCGCCTGACGATGGCTTCGCCCTCCTGCGAGGCCACGCAGCCGCCGACGCCGATGATGACGTCGCGGCCGCCGGCCTTGAGCGCCTTCCAGCGGCCGAGCTGGCTGAACACCTTCTCCTGCGCCTTCTCGCGGATGGAGCAGGTGTTGACCAGCACCACGTCGGCTTCCGCGGGGTCGTCAGTCAGTTCCAGGCCGTCGGATTCGGCCAGCACGTCGGCCATCTTGGCCGAGTCGTACTCGTTCATCTGGCACCCGTGGGTCTTGATGTAGAGCTTGCCGCGCACTTGGTCGGGCTTGCGCGGCTGCCCCACGGGCAGCGGGACGAGGGCGGGTTCGGTCACGGCGGGGCCGGCCGTGGCCGGCAGGTCGGGGGCTTGCGTCCCGGTCATGGCGCTTAATCCAGGCGGGTGGGCGGGCAGGGTCGCGTAGTTTACGCGCTGGCGCGGCGGCCGGTACCGGCGCCGGATGGCGTTGGTAGCGGGTATCAGGCCCCGCGCGGGCCGCCGTGCCGCCGGTGGATGGAATCACGACCGGCCGCACAGATTGGAGGAAACCTTTGTTGGACAAGGACTTGGCAACGCCCGGCGAATTGGGGACACTGCGCGGCATGAGGGGGACCCTGACGCTTCTGGCCACGCTGGCCGCGTTGACCGCACTGCCGGCCAGCGCGGGCACGCTGTACAAGTGCACCGGCGACGACGGCGTGCCGGCGTACGTGAGCAAGCGCGTCAGCGGCGCCAGCTGCCAGGTCGTGGGCAACTACAAGCCCGAGCGCAGCCGGCCCGCCCAGGTGTCCTCGGTGTCGCGCCCGGAAACGGTCGCCGCCGCCACGCCCGCCGTGGGCGCCGCCGTTTCGCCCGCGCTGTCCGATTCGGCCGCCGCCATCGTGCCGGCCGCCGCCGCGCCGATGCCGGCCGCGGCGACGGCCCCGCGCCGCGTGGTCAGCGGGCAGGTCTATTCCTACGTCAAGGACGGCGTGCGCCACTACACCAGCACGCGCCCGAACGGCGGCACCCAGGTCGCCAGCCTGCGCACCATCAAGTACAGCTACATCGAGACCTGCTTCGCCTGCGGCAACCCCGGGGTGGATTTCGGCCGCCTGCGCCTGAACACCTCCGCCTACCAGACCGAGATCGCCGCGGCCTCGCGCGAGTTCGGGGTGGAGGAGGCCGTCCTGCGGGCCATCATGCACGCCGAGTCGTCCTACAACCCGCTGGCGCTGTCGCACGCCGGCGCCCAGGGGCTGATGCAGCTGATGCCGGCCACCGCGCGCCGGTTCGGCGTCACCGACTCCTACAACGCCGGCCAGAACATCCGCGGCGGCGCGCAGTACCTGGCCTGGCTGCTGAAGCGCTTCAACGGCAACCTGACCCTGGCCGCGGCCGGCTACAACGCCGGCGAGGGCGCGGTGGACCGCCACGGCGGCGTCCCGCCGTACAGGGAAACCCAGCGCTACGTCGAGCGCGTGGCCGTGCTGGCCGATCGCTACCGCCAGGCCGTCGCCGCGCGCTGAGCCGCGGCCGCCGCCCCCGGGCGCACGCAAGCCGTTGATTTCATGGTGGCCGTTGTCGGCCCATTAAGCCATCCGTTACACTTTGCCGTCTTTTGCGGCCCGCACCGGTGTTCGGGGTGCGGCCTTGGCAGCCTTTTTAGCTACCTGATTGTTTTGCGGAGTGCCGGATGGCCATCGATGGGGTCAATGGGCCTGTGAATACGGGCCGACGCCGGTTCCTGACTGCGACCACCGCCGTGGTGGGTGCAGTGGGTGCCGGTATTGCAGCAGTACCTTTTATCAAGTCGTGGAATCCGAGCGCGCGGGCCAAGCTGGCCGGCGCCCCGGTGACCGCCGACCTCACCGGCCTGCAGGAAGGCCAGCGCCTGATCCTGGAATGGCGCGGCCAGCCGATCTGGATCGTGAAGCGGTCCAAGGCGATCCTGGACGCGCTGCCGACGCTGGACGCCAACCTGCGCGACCCGCAGTCGCAGAACCTCGACCAGCAGCCGTCGTACATCAAGGGCGAGACGCGCTCGATCAAGCCGGAGATCTCCGTGCTGGTCGGCCTGTGCACGCACCTGGGCTGCTCGCCGGAGATGGCGGCCGAGATCAAGCCCGAGCCGTACGACCCGAACTGGAAGGGCGGCTACTTCTGCCCCTGCCACAAGTCGCGCTTCGACATGGCCGGCCGCGTGTTCCAGGGCGTGCCCGCGCCGACCAACCTGGTGGTGCCGCCGCACTTCTACCAGGACGACAACACCATCGTGATCGGCCTCGATCCGCAAGGGGGCGCGTAAGCCATGGCGAACTTCTTCACCCGCACCGCCGATGGCGTGATGGACTGGTTCAACGCGCGCGCGCCGGGCTTCATGCCCGTGTACCGCAAGCACATGAGCGAGTACTACGCGCCCAAGAACTTCAACATCTGGTACATCTTCGGCGTGCTGTCGATCGTGGTGCTGGTCAACCAGATCCTGACCGGCATCTTCCTCACGATGCACTTCAAGCCGAGCGCGGCGGAAGCCTTCGCCTCGGTCGAGTACATCATGCGCGACGTGGAGTGGGGCTGGCTGATCCGCTACATGCACAGCACCGGCGCCTCGCTGTTCTTCATCGTCGTCTACATCCACATGTTCCGCGGCCTGATGTACGGCTCGTACCAGAAGCCGCGCGAGCTGGTGTGGATCCTCGGCATGCTGATCTACCTGGTGCTGATGGCCGAGGCCTTCCTGGGCTACGTGCTGCCGTGGGGCCAGATGTCGTTCTGGGGCGCCAAGGTGATCATCTCGCTGTTCGGCGCCATCCCGGTGATCGGCAACGGCCTGACCGAGTGGATCATGGGCGACTACCTGCCCAGCGACGCCACCCTGAACCGCTTCTTCGCGCTGCACGTGATCGCGCTGCCGCTGGTGCTGCTGCTGCTGGTGGTGCTGCACATCTTCGCGCTGCACGAGGTCGGCTCGAACAACCCCGACGGCGTGGAGATCAAGAAGGGCCCGAAGGGCAACCGCTGGTCGCCCACCGCGCCGGCCGATGGCGTGCCGTTCCACCCGTACTACACGGTCAAGGACGGCTTCTACGTCGGCGGCTTCCTGATCCTCGCCGCGTTCATCGTGTTCTTCGCCCCCGCCATGGGCGGCTGGTTCCTGGAGCACGACAACTTCACCGAGGCCAACAAGCTGGTCACGCCGGAGCACATCAAGCCGGTGTGGTACTACACGCCGTACTACGCGATGCTGCGCGTGGTGCCGCACAAGCTGAGCGGCGTGCTGGTGATGTTCGGCGCCATCGCGATCCTGTTCCTGGTGCCGTGGCTGGACCGCGCGAAGGTCAAGTCCTATCGCTACCGCGGCGTGCTGTCCAAGGTGCTGCTGGGCATCTTCGCCGTCAGCTTCTTCTGGCTGGGCAAGATCGGCGCCGGCCCGGGCACGGATCCGGTGGAGACCATCGTCGGCCGCTTCCTGACCGCCTTCTACTTCCTGTTCTTCCTGACCATGCCGATCTGGACCAAGATCGACAAGACCAAGCCAGTGCCCGAGCGGGTGACGACGCATGACTAAGACTTTCGCCTCTCGCCTAGCTGTCTTCGCCAGCGGGTTGCTGATTTCGTTCTCCGTGTTCGCCGCCGGCGGCGGCGACAAGCTCCAGGCCGGCAACGACCTGAGCGACCGCGCCTCCCTGCAGCGCGGCGCGCAGCTGTACGTGAACTACTGCGCGGGCTGCCATTCGCTGAAGTACATGCGCTACTCGCGCATGGCCGAGGACCTCGGGCTGACCGAGGACGAGGTGATGAAGAACCTCAACTTCACCGGCGCCAAGTTCGGCGAGCAGATCCAGGTGGCCATGCCGCACGACCCGGCCGCCAAGTGGTTCGGCAAGATGCCGCCGGACCTGAGCGTGATCTCGCGCGTGCGCGGCAGCGACTGGATCTACACCTACCTCAAGTCGTTCTACCTCGACGAGTCGCGCCCGCTGGGCTGGAACAACAAGCTGTTCCCGAACGCCTCCATGCCCAACCCGCTGTGGGAGCTGCAGGGCCTGCAGCACGCCGAGTTCGGCCAGCCCGACCCGGCCACCGGCGAGCGCCACGTGGAGAGCCTCAAGGTGACGCAGCCCGGGCGCCAGAGCGCGCGGGAGTTCGACCAGACCGCGCGCGACATCACCAACTTCCTGGAGTATGTCGGCGAGCCGGCGGCCCTGAAGCGCCAGAGCATCGGCGTGTGGGTGATCCTGTTCCTGGCGGCGCTGACGTTCCTGGCCTACCTGCTCAAGCAGGAGTACTGGAAGGACGTCCACTAAGGCGTCGCGCGTCCGCCGCCACGGTGCGGGCCACGCGCCCGCGCCGTAGACGAAGCCGGCCGGGCCTGGGGTTGCTTGGCTTTTTCGGGCGGGGATTGCACACTCAGGGACCGTGGCGACCGTCGGCAAGGGGCCGGCGGCGCCAGTGCGATCGGCGGATTCCGGTCGTCGGAGAGCCGTGAATGGCTGCGAGTCCACGTATGCGCAATACACTGACGTTGTTTTCCTCCACCGATGACGTGCTCTGCCACCGCGTGCGGCTGGTACTCGCCGCCAAGGGCGTCAGCTACGACCTCGTGCCGGTGGACCCGCAGAACCCGCCCGAAGACCTCATCGACCTCAATCCCTACCATTCCGTGCCCACCCTGGTGGAGCGCGACCTGGTGCTTTACGCCGCGTCCGTCGTCAGCGAATACCTGGACGAACGCTACCCGCACCCGCCGCTGATGCCGGTGGACCCGCTGTCGCGCGCGCGCCTGCGCCTGGCCATGCTGCGCATCGAGCACGACTGGGTGCCGCAGGTGCAGGCCATCCAGCTGGGCAACAAGCAGCAGGCCGAGGCCGGCCGCAAGCGCCTGAAGGAACTGCTGACCGCCTCGGTGCCGCTGTTCAAGGCGAGCAAGTTCTTCCTCAATCCCGAGATGAGCCTGGCCGATTGCGCGATGGCCCCGATCATCTGGCGCCTGCCCTCGCTGGACGTGCCGCTGCCGAAGGACGGCAAGGCGATCGAGGACTACGGCAACCGCATCTTCCGCCACCCCGGCTTCCTGCGCAGCCTGACGGATGCGGAGAAGAAGCTGCGCGAGATCCCGGCGTGATCCTGTCCTTCTCCCTTGGGGAGAAGGCGGCGCGCCGCGCCGGATGAGGACGGACGAAGCCCGGCTGGCGGCCGCGATGGACGCCGGAGCCTGCTCCCGGGCCCGGCGCCGGAGAACGACGCCGCGTCCCGCTTCCACCGCCGCCGCCTTCCACCCCGATCCCTCTCCCGCCGGGAGAGGGCATAGACTCTGCAGATGACCGACGCCACGCCGCGCATGACCAGCCACCGCCCGTACCTGCTGCGGGCGCTGAACGAGTGGATCGCCGACAACGGCATGACCCCGCACCTGCTGGTGGACGCCACGCAGGCGGGCGTGCAGGTGCCGGCCAGCGCGGTGAAGGAAGGCAAGGTGGTGCTGAACATCGCCGAGCGCGCGGTGGTGCGGCTGCTGATCGACAACGAGGCGGTCAGCTTCACGGCGCGCTTCGGCGGCGTCAGCTATCCGGTCTACGTGCCGGTCAGCGCGGTGCTGGCGATCTACTCGCGCGAGACCGGGCAGGGCATGGCGCTGCCGGACGACGTGGCGCACGATCCCGACGCGGGCGGCGACGATGACGACCTGCCGCCGTCCCCCGACGACACGCCGCCCGACGACGACGCCCCGCCCCCCGCGGGCAAGCGGCCGCCGTTCCTGCGCGTGGTGAAGTAGGCGCGCCCCTCACGCCGCGCATGGGCGTGATGCTTTCCATTTTGGTCGCAAGAGCATCGCGGGCATGGCCCGCTCCTACAGGCCCGACACCTCCGTAGGAGCGCCCCATGGGCGCGATGCTTCGTGCCTTTCCTGCGGTGCAGGAGCATCGCGGGCATGGCCCGCTCCTACAGGCCCAGACACCTCCGTAGGAGCGCCCCATGGGCGCGATGCTTCATGCCTTTCCTGCGATGCAGGAGCATCGCGGGCGTGGCCCGCTCCTACAGACCCCGACACCTTCGTAGGAGCGCCCATGGGCGCGATGCTTCATGCCTTTCCTGCGGTGCAGGAGCATCGCGGGCGTGGCCCGCTCCTACGGGTGCGAATCCAGCGGCGCAACCGAGGGCGTCACCGGCCCGACGAACGACACCAGCTGGCCTTTCCGCAGCACCAGCCGGCCGACGTGGCGGTCGATGCCGTCGTGCGAGTACTCGAAGCGGAAGCTGCGCTCGAACCCCAGCCAGCCGTCCTCGCCGCGGCACAGGCGCAGTCCGCTGGCGTGCACGCTCTGGTCCAGCCAGATGACGCCCGCGGCCTTGCAGGCGTTCCGGCCGAGGGCGCCGGCGCGCTCGGCCGCCGCGCGCGCGGCGTTCCACCAGGCGAACGCGATGGCCGCCGCGATCAGCCACAGCAGCGTGCTCAGCGGGGACATGCGGGGCTCATGGCGCGGGACCGAGCTTCATCGACAGGTCGATGGCATGGACGTGCTTGGTCAGGCCGCCGATGGAGACGAAGTCCACGCCGTCGGCGGCGATGCCGCGCAGCGTGCCCAGGTCCACGCCGCCGGAGACCTCCAGCGGGATGCGGCCGGCGTACGGTGCCGCTTTGGCGCGGCGCACGGCCTCGCGCCGCGCGTCCGCGTCGAAGTCGTCGACCAGGATGCGCTCGCAGCCTTCGGCCAGCGCTTCGTCGAGCTGCGCCAAGGTTTCTACTTCGACGATGAGCGGCAGCGACGGGTGCAGGGCGCGGGCGGCGCGGATCGCCGCGGTCAGCGATCCCGCTGCGCGCACGTGGTTCTCCTTCAGCATCACCGCGTCGTACAGGCCGATGCGGTGGTTCTGCCCGCCGCCGCAGCGGACCGCGTACTTCTGCGCCAGGCGCAGGCCGGGCAGGGTCTTGCGCGTGTCCAGGATCGTGCAGCCGGTGCCGCGGACCGCCTCGACGTGGGCGGCGGTGGCGGTGGCGGTGCCCGACAGCGTCTGCAGGAAGTTCAGCGCCGTGCGCTCCGCGGTGACCAGCGCGCGGGCGCGGCCCGCCAGCGTGGCCAGCACGGTGCCGGCGGGCACGCGGTCACCGTCCTCGACGCGCCAGTCGATGCGCACGTCCGGATCGAGCGCGCGATGGCAGGCGTCGAACCAGGGGCGGCCGGCGATGACCGCGTCTTCCTTGCACAGCAGGTAGGCGACGTCGGCGACGTCCGGCAGCAGGGCCGCGGTGGCATCGCCGCCGCCGATGTCCTCGGCCAGCGCGCGCGCCACGTCGGCGGCGATCGCGTCCGCGGGCGGCGGCGTCGGGCGCGCGCTCATCGGCCGGGGAAGTCGCCGGCCTGCGAAGTGGCGATCGCCTCCTCGGCGAGCAGCACGGGAATGCCGTCCTCGACGCGGTAGGCGGTCTTGCGGTCGTGGGTGACCAGCGCCTCGCGCAGCGGCTCGGCCTGCGCGGTGTCGTCGGCGCGCTTGACCTGCCCGGCGGCGATGGCGCGGTTGAGCGCGTCCAGGCCGCGCGCGTCGAGCACGGCCAGCGGCTGGCGGGTGGTGGGGCAGCACAGGAGGTCCAGCAGTTTGCGGTCCATGGGGGCGGTGGAATCGGGATTCGGGGTGGCGAAAAGCGTACCACCTCGCCGCTGTCGGGACGGGAGACCGGGATCGGCGGGAATCGGGGCGCGCATGACGCTTTGCCTGCCGTCATCCCGGCGCAAGCCGGGATCCCTGTTGCCGTTGCTCCGGCCCTGGCACGCAGAAGCCGGGGCCGTATGGATCCCGGCCCGCGCCAGCATCGCCGGCAAACGCGCCAGCTTTTTGAATCCCGAATCCCGCTAAAATGCCCCTTTGGTGATCGAGGACGGCCATGACCGCCAGCGTTTCCGGCCCCGTGGTGGGCATCGTGATGGGTTCCCGCTCCGACTGGGACACCATGCAGCACGCCGCGCAGAAACTGGATGCGCTGGGCGTGCCCTACGAGGTGAAGGTGGTGTCGGCGCACCGCACGCCGGACGTCCTGTTCGCGTACGCGGACGCAGCCGCCGGCCGCGGCCTGCGCGCGATCATCGCCGGCGCGGGCGGCGCGGCGCACCTGCCCGGCATGCTGGCGGCGAAGACGGCGGTGCCCGTGCTGGGCGTGCCGGTGCAGTCGAAGGCGCTCAACGGCATGGACTCGCTGCTGTCGATCGTGCAGATGCCGGCCGGCATCCCGGTCGCCACGTTCGCCATCGGCAACGCGGGCGCGGCCAACGCCGGCCTGTTCGCCGCCGCGCTGCTGGCGCCCGAGCATCCCGCCATCGGCGCCGCGCTGGCGGCCTTCCGCGCGCGCCAGACCGACGACGTGATGGCGCACGACGACCCGCGCCAGCCGCTATGACCACGGTCGGCATCGACAGGCACGCGCTGCGCGTTTGCACGTCCCCCTCTCTCCATCGCGCTCCCGCAAGCGGGAGCGGGGGAGCGGGCGCCATGCGGGTTCGCCTGGAGGGACGGGCCGGACTACGGGAGCGACGTCGCGCATGACCACGGTCGGCATATTGGGAGGCGGGCAGCTGGCCCGCATGCTGGCGCTTTCCGGCGCGCCGCTGGGACTGCGCTTCCTGGTGATGGACACCGCGGCCGACGCCTGCGCCGGCCAGTTCGCGCCGCTGCTCGTCGGCGACTATCGCGACGAAGCCGCGCTGGCCGAGTTCGCCTCGAAGATCGACGTGGCCACCTTCGATTTCGAGAACGTGCCGGCCGAGAGCGCCGAGTGGCTCGCCGGCCGGGTGCCGGTGTTCCCGAACCCGCGCGCGCTGGCGGTGGCGCAGGACCGGCTGGTCGAGAAGACCCTGTTCCGCGACCTCGGCATTCCGGTGGGCGCGTTCGCCGCCGTGGCCTCGCGCGACGAACTGCGCGCGGAAGTGGAGCGCCTGGGCGGCGCCTGCATCCTGAAGACGCGCCGCCTGGGCTACGACGGCAAGGGACAGTTCCGCATCCGCGGCATCGCCGATGCCGACGCCGCCTGGGAGGCGCTCGGCGCGCAGGCGGCGACGGTGGGCCTGATCGTCGAAGCCTTCATCCCGTTTGAGCGCGAGCTGTCGGTGGTCGCCGTGCGCGGCCGCGACGGCGAGTTCCGGACCTGGCCGCTGACCGAGAACTGGCACGTCGACGGCGTGCTGTCGGCCAGCCTGGCGCCGGCGCAGGCCGACGGGGCGCTGGCCGCCGCCGCCCGCGCGCATGCGCGCAAGCTGGCGGAGTCGCTGGACTACGTCGGCGTGTTCGCGCTGGAGCTGTTCTATCGCGACGGCCAGCTGCTGGCCAACGAAATGGCGCCGCGCGTGCACAACTCCGGGCACTGGACCATCGAGGGCGCGGAAACCTCGCAGTTCCAGAACCACCTGCGCGCCGTGCTCGGGCTGCCGCTGGGCGATACCGGCGTGCTGGGCCACGCCTGCATGCTGAACTGGATCGGCGAGATGCCGGACGCCCGTGCGGTGTTGCAGGAAGCCGGCGGGCACTGGCACGACTACGGCAAGGAACCGCGCGCCGGCCGCAAGGTGGGGCACGCCACCCTGCGCGCGGACGAGGCCGCCACCCTGGCCGACGCGTTGCGCCGCGTCGGTGCGGCGCTGGGCCGCGAAGCGCAGGTGGCGCCGGTGATCAAGCGCCTGTCCGCCTAAACTGCCCCCTGCTGTGGGAGCGACGTCAGTCGCGATCGGGGGCACAAGGCGTCATTCGCCACGGATCACGCGGATGAACACGGATAAGAATTCGTGTTGCTTGATCCGCCTTCATCCGCGTGATCCGCGGCCTGCGTTTGCTCTGTTCTTCCGGTCGCGACTGACGTCGCTCCTACATGGGTAAGGGACGCAGGAAAACAGAAACGGCCGGGTTTCCCCGGCCGTTTTCGCGTGTCGCGGACGAAATGGCTCAGCGCAGGTTGCCGGCCACGAAGTCCCAGTTCACCAGCACCCAGAACGATTCGACGTACTTCGGGCGCGCGTTGCGGTAGTCGATGTAGTAGGCGTGTTCCCACACGTCGATGGTCAGCAGCGGCTTGTCCTCGCCGGTCAGCGGCGTGGCGGCGTTGGAGGTGCTGGCCAGCGCCAGCGAGCCGTCCGGGCGCTGCACCAGCCAGCCCCAGCCGGAGCCGAAGGTGCCGATGGCGGTCTTGGTGAACTCTTCCTTGAACTTGGCGAAGTCGCCGAAGGCCTTGTTGATCAGCTCGGCCAGCTTGCCGGACGGTTCGCCGCCGCCATTGGGCTTCAGGCAGTTCCAGTAGAAGGTGTGGTTCCACACCTGGGCCGCGTTGTTGAACATGCCGCCCTGCGACTTGCGCACGATCTCCTCCAGCGATGCGTCGGCGAACTCGGTGCCCTCGATCAGCTTGTTGAGGTTGTCCACGTAGGTCTTGTGGTGCTTGCCGTAGTGGAAGTCGATCGTTTCGCCGGAGATGTGCGGTTCCAGGGCGGTGCGGTCGTAGGGCAGGGGGGGCAGTTCGATGGCCATGGCTCGGTTTCCTTGTGCTAGGCGGGTCAAAGGGGCGGGCCCGGCATCGTCCGGGCGATGCGAGGGCTTACACTATGCAATCCGCGGCCGCGGCCGGCGGAACGGACCGAAAGTGTACCCGACGGTGGTTGCCAAACCGTCAAGGAAGGAGAAATCAGCATGCCGGTGATGGAACGCATCCAGGCCGAAGTGGAAGGCCACCCGATCGTCCTCTTCATGAAGGGCACGCCGCAGTTCCCCATGTGCGGTTTCTCCAGCCGCGCCGTGCACGCGCTGCGCGAGGCGGGCGCGGAGCACCCGTACACCATCAACGTGCTGGAGGAGCCCGAGATCCGCGCCAACCTGCCGCGCTTCTCCAACTGGCCGACGTTCCCCCAGCTCTTCATCAACGGCGAGTTGATCGGCGGCTGCGACATCACCCTGGAACTGCACGAATCCGGCGAACTGCAGCGCATCGTCGCCGAGGCGCTGTCGCAGTGAGCCTGATCGGACTGCCGACGCGCGCGCCGCGCGCCCTGGACCAGCGCGTCGTGCTGGTCAGCGGCGCCCACGGCGGGCTGGGCAGCGCGGCGGCGGTGGCCTGCGCGGAAGCGGGCGCCACGGTCGTGCTGCTGGGCCGCAAGGTCCCGAAGTTGAACCGGGTCTACGACGCGGTCGCGCAGGCCGGCGCCGAGCCCCTGCTGTATCCGCTCGACCTGGAAGGCGCGACCCCCGACGACTACGCCGAACTGGCCGACCGCCTGCATGCGGAGCTGGGACGCCTGGACGGCGTGCTGCACTGCGCGGCCGAATTCAAGGGGCTGACGCCGCTGGAACACACCGACCCCGCCGCCTTCGCGCGCGCCGTGCACGTCAACCTGACCGCGCCCTGGTGGCTGTCGCAGGCCTGCCTGCCGCTGCTGAAGCAGTCCGACGACGCGGCGCTGGTCTTCTGCGTCGACGACCTGGCGCGCGTCGGCCAGGCGTACTGGGGCGCCTACGGCGTGGCCCAGCACGGCCTGGCCTCGCTGGTGGGCATGCTGCACGCCGAACTCGCCACCGGCAGCGTGCGCGTCGCCGCGCTGCAGCCGGGACCGATGCGCACCGGCCTGCGCTCGCGCGCCTACGCCGACGACAACGACGCGCAGGCGCGCGACGCCGGCGCCTACGCGGCCGCCTGCGTCACCCTGCTGTCATCCGAGGGCGCCGAGCACAGGGGGCGGATATGGAAGGTACGGGCATGACCATCCTGTCGGCCGCCCTGCTGCTGTTCCTGATCCTGGACCCGCTGGGCAACATCCCGGTGTTCCTGAGCGTGCTCAAGCCGCTGCCGCCGCGCCGCCAGCGCATCGTGGTGGTGCGCGAACTGCTGATCGCGCTGGTCGTGCTGATGCTGTTCCTGTGGTGCGGCAAGTACGCGCTGGAGATGATGCACCTGCGCCAGGAGTCGGTGGCCATCGCCGGCGGCATCGTCCTGTTCCTGATCGGCGTGCGGATGATCTTCCCCCGGCCCGAGGGCCTGATGGGCGAGGTGCCCGGCGGCGAGCCCTTCATCGTGCCGCTGGCCATCCCGCTGGTCGCCGGCCCGTCCGGCATGGCGGCCGTCATGCTGATGGGCAGCAACGACCCCGCCCGGCTCGGCGACTGGAGCCTGGCGCTGCTGCTGGCCTGGGGCGCCACCGCCGCCATCCTGTTCTCCGCCACGGTCCTCTACAAGTGGCTGGGCCGGCGGGTATTGACCGCGATCGAGCGGCTAATGGGCATGCTTCTGGTCGCGATCTCCGTCCAGATGGTGCTGGACGGGATCGGGACCTACCTGAAGCTGACGCCGCCGAATATCTGAGGGGCGGGGCCGGGGACCAGAGGCCGGGGGCCAGTAGCGCCACCGGGGCCGCCTGAAAAGGTCGGCGACGGGGCAGGGGCCGCCGGCAGTTTTTCGGCTGCCCTGGGCGCCGCCGCTCCGCTTTTCCCCGGCCTCTGGCCCCCGGTCCCCGACCCCTCTTCCCTGTCATGTTGCACCGCGGAAATCTGTCATGCCGCGGTCACAAAATGGTCCTATCGTGTTAACCTGTTATTAACCTCCGCAGACGCCGCGTGGGGCCATGGGAACCCCTAGCACGCCCTTCCGGACCGACCCGACCGGCCGGCTCCGCACGTCCTGTCCAGCCAGCTTCGTCTCACATCACTCCCGTACCTGAGGTTTATCCGATGAACCAATCCCGTCGTCTTCGCATGTCCAAGCTCAGCCTTGGCCTCGTTGCCGCACTCGCCGCCGCGCCTGCCTTCGCGCAGAGCACCTCGGCCGGCGTGGGCGGCCTGGTCACCGACAACAGCGGCCAGCCCGTCGCGGGCGCCGAAGTGACCATCACCCACGTGGAATCCGGCACGGTCAGCCGCGCCACCACCGACGCCAGCGGCCGCTACAACGCCCGCGGCCTGCGCGTGGGCGGCCCCTACCAGGTGACGATCACCAAGTCGGGCGAAGGCACCAAGACCGAAGACAACGTGTTCCTGGCCCTGAACCAGGTGAACACCGTCAACGCCGCCCTCGCGAGCGACGTGGCGACGCTGGAGACCGTGACGGCGGTGGGCTTCGCAGGCGGCTCCGAAGTGTTCAGCTCCAGCAAGATGGGCGCCGGCACCAACCTGAGCCGCCAGCAGATCGAAGCGCTGCCGTCGGCCAACCGCAACATCCAGGACTACGTCCGCATGGATCCGCGCATCGCCCAGAGCGACAAGGCGCGCGGCGAGATCTCCGTGGGCGGCCAGAACCCGCGCTACAACGCCATCCGCATCGACGGCATCAACACCAGCGACACCTTCGGCCTGGAGTCGAACAACTTCCCGACCATGCGCCAGCCGGTGTCGATGGACGCCATCGAGGCGATCAACGTCGACATCTCCAACTACGACACCACCATCACCGGCGCCACCGGCGCGGTGATCGACGCGGTGACCAAGTCGGGCACCAACGAATTCCACGGTTCGGTCTACGGCGCCTACCGCGACGGCGACTGGTGGGGCGAGCACCCGGTGTCCGGCGCCGACTTCACCGGCTTCAACAAGGAACAGACCTACGGCGCGACCTTCGGCGGCCCGCTGATCAAGGACAAGCTGTTCTTCTTCGTGAACTACGAGAAGTTCACCCGCGACCGCGCGGCGTCGTCGTACGGCCCGATCGGTTCCGGCGCCAACACCATCGTCAACATCACGCCGGAACAGATCACCGAGGCCCAGCAGATCGCCCGCGACGTGTACGGCGTCGACATCGGCAGCATGCAGTCGCCGTCCAGCATCAAGAACGAGGTCGAGGAATACGCGGCCAAGCTCGACTGGAACATCAACGAGGACCACCGCGTTTCGGCGCGCTTCTCCAAGCTGGAGCAGGTCGAGCCGAACCTGGCCGGTTCCAGCAACAGCATGAACTACAACAGCCACAACGTGTCCACGTTCGGCCCGGCGCTGGGCCTGAACAGCCGTTGGTACGACATCACCAAGAAGGTCGAGACCTCGGTGGTGCAGCTGTTCAGCGACTGGAGCGACAACTTCTCCACCGAGTTCAAGGTGGGCCGCCGTACCTACGACTCGCTGAGCACGGTGTACTCGCGCCTGCCGCAGGTCGTCATCACCTTCGGCGACACCGGCGTCACCCCGCCGTACCTGAACTTCGGCGCCGACGAGTTCCGCCACGGCAACCAGATCAACACCACGACCGACAACGCGTTCGGCGCCGCCACCTGGTACGTCGGCGACCACACGCTGAAGTTCGGCTTCGACTGGGAGCGCAACGACGTCTACAACCTGTACGCGCAGAACATCTGGGGCACCTACGTGTTCGCCGGCCTGGACGCGTTCCGCAGCGGCGAGTACTCGGTCTACGACCTCAACGCGCCGGTTCCGGGCAACGACCTGGATTCGGTGGCGATGCGCTACAAGCACACCAATACCGGCCTGTTCGTGCAGGACAGCTGGGCGGTCAACTACAACCTGACCCTGCTGTTCGGCCTGCGCGTCGACAAGCCGAGCATGGACGACGTGCCGGTGCACAACCTGCTGGTGCAGGAGTACTACGGCTACGACAACCGCGCCAAGATGGACGACGTGCTGGTGCAGCCGCGCTTCGGCTTCAACTACACCTTCGACAGCGACCGTCCGACCCAGCTGCGCGGCGGCGTCGGCCTGTTCCAGGGCGCGGCGGCCAACGTGTGGGTGGGCAACTCCTACCAGAACACCGGCTTCGGCCTGATCGGCTACAACGACCGCAACACGGCCGACGGCTGGCTGCCGGTGTCGATGGATCCGGACAACCCGAGCAAGCCGGACCCGGCCGGCGGCTACGGCATGATGGTCAACCTGATGGACAAGGACTTCGAGCAGCCGTCGGTGTGGAAGGCCAACCTGGCGTTCGATACCGAGCTGCCGTGGCACGGCATCGTCGCGTCGGCCGAACTGCTGTACACCAAGGTCAACAAGGGCCTGCACTACGAGCGCCTCGACCTGGGCACCGCGACCTACACCGCCGGCCCGGACGGCCGTTCGCTGTACTGGACCAACCCGTACACCCGCACCGGCACCCGCAACGGCAGCAACGCCGGCGTGGCCGACCTCGCCGACACCATCCCGGGCTACGAGAACGTCACCGGCTGGGCCAGCGACGGCGTGCTCCTGCTGACCAACACCGACAACGGCCGCAGCGCGCAGTTCACCGCCGGGCTGAGCAAGCCGCTGGTCGACACCTGGGGCTGGTCGCTGAACTACACCTACACCAACGCCACCGAAGTCAACCCGCTGACCAGCTCGCGCGCCATCTCCAACTGGTCGAACAAGGCGGTCTTCGACCCGAACTCGGACGAAGCGGCGACCTCGAACTACGAGATCCGCGACCGCATCACCGGCAGCGTGCAGTTCCGCAAGGCGTTCTTCGGCGACTACAGCACGATCTTCTCCGTGTTCTACGAAGGCCGTTCGGGCGCGCCGCACAGCTGGCGTTTCCGCAACGACATGAACGGCGACGGCTACACCAACGATCTGCTGTACGTGCCGGAAGCGGCGGGCGACGTGATCTTCACCGGCGGCGCCGCGATGGAAGCCGCGTTCTTCCAGTGGGTGACCGAGAACGGCCTGGACCGCTACCGCGGCGGCGTGGTGGAGCGCAACGGCCTGCGCAACCCGTGGGTGAACCAGTTCGACCTGCGCATCAGCCAGGAGCTGCCGGGCTTCTTCAAGGGCCACAAGTCGGAACTGTGGCTGGACGTGATGAACGTCGGCAACCTGATCAACAAGGACTGGGGCCGCATCCAGTACAACTCGCCGTACGGCGACCGCGTCGCGGTCGACTTCCAGGGCGTGGATGCAGCCACCGGCAAGTACGTCTACACCTTCAACCCCGCCCAGACGACCGCGCCGGCTTGGACCGACTGGGAATCCCGCTGGTCGCTGCAGCTGGGCTTCCGCTACAAGTTCTGATCCTTCGGGACCGCAGGACAGCGAACGGCCGGGGAAACCCGGCCGTTTCTTTTTGGGCGGATTCCTCTTGCCCGCGGGACTGCGCTAAAGTCCCGCCACTGACGACAGAGAACAGGAAAACCCATGAACGAAACGGCATCGAGGGCGTTGCCGGTGCAGGACGCGCGGATCTACCCGCGCGGCGGACTGGACGTGCTTTCCCGCGCCGAAGTGGCGCGCCTGCGCGACGCCTCCGCTGGCGGCATGCACGAACTGCTGCGCCGCTGCGCGCTGGCGGTGCTCACCAGCGGCAGCGCCTCGGACGACCCGCGCGCCGCGCGCGACCTCTACCCCGACTTCGACATCCAGGTCCTGCAGCAGGACCGCGGCGTGCGCATCGACCTGATCAAGGCGCCGGCCATGGCCTTCGTCGACGGCGAGATCATCCGCGGCGTGGCCGAGCTGTTGTTCGCGGTGGTGCGCGACCTGGCCTACACGGCGATCGAACTGGGCCCGGAGTACGCAGCCGACCTGGAATCCTCGGCCGGCATCACCAACGCGGTGTTCGGCCTGCTGCGCAACGCGCGCATCCTCAAGCCCACCGATCCCAACCTGGTGGTCTGCTGGGGCGGCCACTCGATCTCGCGCGACGAATACCTCTACACCAAGCAGGTCGGGTACGAACTGGGCCTGCGCGGGCTGGACATCTGCACCGGCTGCGGCCCGGGCGCGATGAAGGGGCCGATGAAGGGCGCCACCATCGCGCACGCCAAGCAGCGGCGGCTGAAGACGCGCTACATCGGCGTGACCGAGCCCGGCATCATCGCCGCCGAGTCGCCGAACCCGATCGTCAACCACCTGGTGATCATGCCGGACATCGAGAAGCGCCTGGAGGCGTTCGTCCGCATCGGCCACGGCATCATCGTGTTCCCCGGCGGCGTCGGCACGGCCGAGGAGATCCTCTACCTGCTGGGCATCCTGCTGCACCCGGACAACGCGCACCTGCCGTTCCCGCTGATCCTGACCGGCCCGACCATCGCCGCGCCGTACTTCGAGCAGATCGACCGCTTCATCCGCCTGACGCTGGGCGAGGCGGCCGCCGAGCGCTACGAGATCGTCATCGGCGACCCGGTCGCCGTCGCGAGGAAGATGATCGCCGGCATCCGCCGCGTGCGCGAGTACCGCATCGAGCACAAGGATTCGTTCTTCTTCAACTGGGCCGTGCAGATCCCGCAGGACTACCAGCAGCCGTTCGTGCCCTCGCACGAGGCGATGGGCGCGCTGCAGCTGCGGCCCGGCCGCGACGTCCACGACCTGGCCGCCGACCTGCGGCGCGCGTTCTCCGGCATCGTGGCCGGCAACGTCAAGGAGGACGGCATGCGCCGCATCGAGGAATTCGGCCCGTTCGAGATCCACGGCGACGCCACCATGATGCAGGCGCTGGACGCGCTGCTGCGCGCCTTCGTGGAGCAGCGCCGCATGAAGATCGCCGGCGAGTACAGGCCGTGCTATCGGGTGGCGACCTGAGCCGGCGGACCGGCGTCAGTCGCCGAGCGGCAGGAGGATGACGGCGGTATGGCGCCCGTTGGCGGCGGTCGTCTGCACGCTGCCGCGGCCGTGCGTCATCGCCTGGATCCGGGCGCGAACGGAGCTCAGGCCCACCTGGTGGCCGGTGGTGGGCCGGACCGGTGCGGCGGGGAGGGCGTTGCCGACCGTCACCCTCGCGTATCCCTCCGCCTCGGCCACTTCGACGCTGACGTCGCCGCCGTCCGCGGACGGTTCGACGCCGTGCCGGATCGCGTTTTCCACGAGCGGCTGGATCGACAGCGCGGGGACCTTCAGTTCCGGCAGCGTCTCCGGAAGCCGCCAGTCGACCCGCAGGCGATCACCGAACCGCAGTCCCTCGATCTCGAGATAGCGGCGGGTCAGCGCCAGTTCTTCCGCCAACGCGATTTCCCGCGGCCCGGCGAGCGCGGCGCGGAACAGGTCCGACAGGTCCAGCAGCAGGCGCTCGGCCTCTTCCGGGCGCTGGTGCACCAGCGCGGCGCCCGTGTTGAGCGTGTTGAACAGGAAGTGGGGACGGATGCGGGCCTGTAGGGCTTCCAGTTCGGCCTGCTTGGCCCTGACGGCCAACTGGCGGGTGCGCCAGTGGTTGTGGAAGACGGCCAGGCCCAGCAGGCCCACGGTCAGCGTGATGGCGGTGAAGCGGGCGACCATGCCGCCCCATGCGTCGCGCGACATGCCCCATTCCCCGCCCAGCACGATCCAGGCGGCGGCGCAGGCGATCCAGGTCGAGAGCACGAGGAAGGTGATGGCCAGGCAGGCGATCAGCAGGGGGCGGACGGTGCGGAGCCGCGCCCTCAGCAGGTAGAGGCCGCCCAGCGTCAGCAGCAGCACCCACTGGATCATGAAGGAGGCCAGGCCGAACTGGATCCAGCGCCCTTGCCCGTCGCCGGGCACGAGGGCGAACAGGGTGGCGAGGCCTTCGCCCCCCAGCACGACCCAGATCAACGTCGTGGGCTGCCACAGGATCTCCAGCGGAGCAGGCAGGGAGGGGGAGGATGGACGGAGCGGGGAGGGCTGCACGCCGGAATGATGCACGCTCCATCGTGGTCTGGGCAGTCCCCGTGCCGCTGGGGGAGGCCGTCGCTCCGTTCATCGGGGATCGGCTGGCATCCGCTTCCGCCAGCCAGTACGGTGGCTGCCGGTTCTACTGGGGAACGAACCCGATGTCACGATCCGGCTGCATGTCCGAATGCGCACGCCCGCACGCGCGGGTGGAGGGCGGCTTCACGCTGGTCGAACTGGTCATCACGCTGGCGGTGCTGGCCATCATCGTGACGCTGGCGCTCCCCGCGTTCACGGCCCTGGTCAACGGAAACCGCCTGACCGCGCAGGCCAACGAGCTGGTGGCGGACCTGCAGGCGGCACGGATGGAAGCGATCACGCGCAATCGTCCCGTCACGCTGTGCCCGAGCGCCGACAACGCCACCTGTTCGGGCGGCGACTGGGGCAACCGGATCATGACGGCGCCGGCCGGCGCCGGCGTGCAAGTCATCCGCACCAGCGCGGCCAAGGGGGTGCTGTCGGTGACGGGGGACGCGGGGAGCATCGTGTTCCGGCCGGACGGCTTTGCCCGCGCCGCCGCGGGCGGCGCCCTGCTGGACGCGCAGTTCACGGTCTGCCTGCCCACTACGGCGCCCGAGAACAACGTGCGGCAGGTGACGCTCGCAGCGGGCAGCCGCATCGCCACAGAGCCCGACACGACCGCAGGAGTCTGCCCGTGAGCCTTCCCGTCTTCGCAACCCCCGGGCGCAGCGGCATGGGCCGTCCCTCCCGTGCCGGCCAGTCGGGCGCGGGCCTGCTGGAAGTCATGATCTCGGTGCTCATCATGGGCATCGGCCTGCTGGGCATCGCCGCCATGCAGGCCACGGCGTTGAAGAACAGCCAGAGTTCGATGGAGCGCAGCCAGGCCGTCATCCAGTCGTACGCCATCCTCGAGGCCATGCGCGCCAACCGCGACGCGGTGATCGCGGGCGGCTACAACCAGGGCATGACCTGCAATCCGCCCCCGACGGGCACGCTCGCGCAGTCCGACCTCAACGCGTGGATCGCGTCGCTGGAGGCCACGCTGGGCGATACCCCCAATACCTGCGGTTCCGTGCAATGCAACGGCGCCGACTGCACGGTCACGGTCCAGTGGGACGACAGCCGCGCACGAGGCAACGCCGGCGCCGGCAACGCCACCTACCAGATCGCGACCAGGACCCAGATATGAGCCGTCGTACCGCCCGCATGAACGGCTCGCCCCGCCGGGCGCGCGGCCTCAGCCTCATCGAGCTGATGGTGGCGCTGGTGCTGGGACTGCTCGTGGTGGCCGCGGCCATCGGCATCTTCCTGTCCAACCGGCAGGCCTACCGGGCCACGGAAAGCGTCGGCCGCATCCAGGAGAACGCCCGCATGGCGTTCGAGCTGATGGCGCGCGATGTGCGCGAAGCCGGCGGCAACGCCTGCAACAGCAGCAACAACATGAGCATCATCAACGTGCTCAACAATCCCGCGAACGCCTGGTGGAGCAGTTGGGGACGCAGTCCCAACAACGCGGCGCTCGGCAGCGCGCTGGTCGGCTTCGGTCCGGGCGACGCCATCGCCGGGATCGCCGTGGGCGCGGGCGCGGCGCAGCGCGTCGCCAACACGCAGGCCCTGGTCGTGCTCTCCGGCGGCGCGCGCGTCACCAACGTGGTGTCGCACAATCCCGGCACGCAGACGTTCACGCTGCAGAACGCGACGCACGGGTTCCAGACCGGCGACCTGCTGCTGGTGTGCGGGCAGGATTCCGACGTCGTGTCGCTCGACAGCGTGCTCGACGAAGGCGTCGGCACCGTCAGGCTGGGCGGCATCTTCCAGATGGCGAACGCCGGAGGCGGCGTCACCGTGTCGCATGCCGTGGGCGGCGGTACGCCCGGCAATTCGACGGCCAACCTGGGGCCGGCCAACGGCCAGTTCACGTACGGCGGCAATGCCGCGATCGCGCGCCTGCACGCGGTGGCCTGGTACATCGGCAACAACCCGCAGGGCGGGCGCTCGCTCTACCAGAGCGTGCTGGGCGCGAACGGCAACCTGACGACGCAGGAAGTCGTGCCGGGCGTGCAGACGATGGCGCTGACCTACCTGCTGCAGGGCGCGAACAGCTATGTCCTCGCCGGCGCGGTGCCGCCGGCGCGATGGAACGAAGTGCTGGCGGTACGCATGGTGCTGACGTTGCAAAGCGACGACAACACGGGCACCGACGGCGCGCCCATCAACCGTCAACTCGTGCAGATCGCCAACCTGCGGAACAGGAGCCTGTGATGCGCAGCGCCCATTCGACCCGCCGGCAGCAGTCCGGCGCCTCCCTGGTGGTGGTGCTCATCCTGCTGCTGGTCATGACGGTGCTGGGCCTGGCGGTGCTGCGGGGCACCCTGCTGGAAGAGCGCATGAGCGCCAACCTGCTGGACCGCAGCCAGAATTTCCAGGCGACAGAAGCCGCGCTGCGCGAGGCCGAGGCCCTGATCGCGGCCGGCGTCGTGTGGGGCGCGGATCCGCCCGCCGCCGGCAGTGGCTGCGCCGCCGGCATGTGCGGCGCCCCGGTGGCGACGGCGGCGGACCGGGCCACCGATCCGGCGTTCGCGGGCTGGCGCAACGCGACGTCCAATCTCAACAATGGAATAGCCGGCGCGCAGGCCGTGCAACCCCAGTTCTTCGTCGAGCACGCCGGCTGGGTCGAAACCTGGTTCGAATGCAACGAAGCCGGCAGCAAGTACCGCGGCACGGCGCTGTGCATCCGGCCGATCTACAAGATCACCGCGCGCAGCGAGGCCGCCGGCCGCGCCAGCGTCATCCTCCAATCCAACTTCGTCGCGCCGTGAGTCCGGCCATGGGACGGAACATGAAGAAGACACGCACGCGCTTTGGGTCATGCCTCGCCGTCCTCAGGAACGGCGCCTTCGCCTTCGCGGCCACGCTGCTGGCGCTGCCGGCGAGCGCCGGCATCGACCTGCCCCGGGAACCGCTGCAGTCCAGCGGACGGGTCGCCCCGAACATCCTCTACGTGCTGGACGACTCCGGCTCGATGGCGTTCGATGCCATGCCGGCCAACAGCATCAGCGGCTGGCAGGGCAGGGCGTACGTCCACAACACGGTCTACTACGATCCGGCGCGGACGTACCAGCCCTGGATGCGTGCCGATGGCGGATTGATGACGGGCGGCACCGCCTATACGGCCGTCTACGGCGACTTCAACCTGGCCAGCGGCAACACCATCGACCTGTCCGACGCGGGCAGCTGCCGCAACTACAACAAGAACAACAGCGCCGACAACGGCACGCAGAGCACCCAGGTCTGCGGCGGCGTGCAGACGTTCTACGTCCCCATCAACCCGGCCAACACCACCGCCACCTACCTGTCGAACCAGGCCAATTTCTACCGCTACCAGATATTCACCGATGGCGTGATCGTGCGCAGCGTGTACACCACGCGCAGCGGCACCGCGCCCGCCTACAACCGGGGCCTGGACGACAGGAACTGCAGCACGGGGACGGGTACCAACTACCGCGAATGCACCCGGGTCACGCCAACGGGGCGCTCGGAAGCGGACGAGCGCACCAACTACGCCACCTGGTTCTCCTACCACCGCACCCGCATGAAGGCGGCCAAGGCCGGTTCCGGTGTGGCGTTCAATGGTCTGGCCGGCAACGTGCGCGTCGGTTTCCGGACCATCTGGCAGCGCCAGCCGAGCGGCACGCGTCCTGCCAATGAACCGAAGCACGCCACGCCGATTCCGGTGCAATACAACGATGGCCTGTTCGTCGATCCGAACGGAACGACCGGCGCAATGAACAACAGGACGCAGTGGTTCAATCGCCTCTATGGCGCCATCGGCTACAACGGCACGCCGCTGAAAGGCGCGCTGCAGCAAGCCGGCCTGTACTACAGCAGCAATTCGGCCAACGGCCCCTACGGCCCGCAATCGGGCGTGGCGCAGTATTCCTGCCGCCAGAACTTCACGATCCTGACCACCGACGGTTACTGGAACGACAATTCCAACTACAACAGCGTCAACGAGCAGGACAACACCTCCGGTCCGACGGTCACCGGGCCGGGTGGGCAGTCCTTCACCTACGAGGCCAGGGCGCCCTACAGCAGCGCCGATTCGGATACGCTCGCCGACGTGGCCATGCGCTACTGGAAGAACGACCTGCGTACGGACCTGGTCAACCAGGTGCCCACCACCACGGGCAATCCGGCGTTCTGGCAACACATGGTCACATTCGGCATTTCGATCGGCCTGAAGGGTGACGTGGACCCGGATGGCCCGAAGCCGGGCATGCCCGGTGGGCCGGCCGGCTGGCCGAATCCCAACGATGCGGAGGATCAGCACCGTATCGACGACCTCTACCACGCCTCGGTCAATGGGCGCGGTACGTTCCTGGCGGCCTCGAACCCCGACGAATTCGCCACCGGCCTGCGTGCCTCGCTGGCCGCCATCGTCGAGCGCGTGGGTTCGTTCTCGAACCTGACGGCCAATTCGACCCAGCTGACGTCGGGAGCCCGCTCCTACCAGGGCAGCTTCGTGTCGGGTGTCTGGACGGGCAACCTGATCGCCTATCCGGTGGTCACCGGAAGCGTCAACCAGGATGCGCCCATCTGGAACGCGGCGAACGGCATTCCGGCCACGGGACGGAAGATCTTCACCCACAACGGCACCGCAGGCCCCAACCCGGGCGCCGCTTTCCCCACCACAGCGCAAGTCACCGCGCTGGCCCGCGCGACGTCACCGGCCGTCACCGGCGCCAACAACGCCGCGTACATCGCCGGCAACCGCAGCCTCGAGATGGCCAACGGCGGCACCCTGCGCAACCGCAACCATCTCCTGGGCGACATCGTCAATTCGTCCCCGGTCTACGCCGCCCGCGAACAGACGATCTACGTCGGCGCGAACGACGGCATGCTGCATGCGATCAATTCCAACGACGGCACCGAGCGGTTCGCCTACGTGCCTGCCGGCATCAACCTGTCCGATCTGTCCACGCTCAGCCTGCCGGACTACGAGCACCGCTACTTCGTCGATGGCGCCATCGCGCTCTCAACCCGGGCGCAGACGCCCGCGGCGACCATCCTCGTGGGCGCCCTCGGCCGCGGCGGCAAGGGCATCTATTCGCTCGACGTGAGCTCGCCCACCACCTTCGGCGCGACCAACGTGAAGTGGGAGCGCCACGAGACCCCGGGCGGCAACATGGGCCTGGTGCTGGGCCAGCCGATCATCGCCCGCCTCAACAATGGCGTGACCGGCGTGATCGTGCCCAACGGCCTCAACAGCTCGGGCGACCGTGCCGCCCTGCTGATCTACCGCCTGAGCGATGGCCAGTTGCTGGCCGAGATCAACACCGGCGTGGGCAGCACCGCCACGCCGAACGGCCTGTTCTCGGCCACGATCCGCGACAACGACGGCAACGGCACCGCCGACTATGTCTACGCCGGCGACATGCTGGGCAACCTGTGGAAGTTCGACATCAGCTCCGCCAGCTCGACCTCGTGGGAGTCGGCTTCCAATCGCCTGGTCCTGTTCACCGCGACCAACAGCCTCGGCCAGCGCCAGCCGATCACCTCCGCGCCGAGCGTCGTCCGCGACCCCAACACGTTCCAGCTGTGGGTGTTCTTCGGTACGGGCCGCTTCCTCAACGAGGACGACCTGACCAGCACCGAAGTGCAGAGCCTGTACGGCCTGAAGGACGGCACCACCACCATCGCCAACCGGGCCGCGTTGCAGCAGCGCACGATCGCGGCGGCGACGGCGTCGGGCGAGCGCGCCTTCGAGGCGTCGACGCCCCTGCTGACCGGCATGCAGGGCTGGTACATCGACCTGGTGAATCCGCCGGCGCGGATCCCCGTGGGCGAGCGGATCGTGAGCGATACCCAGGTCGTCGCCGGCGTGCTGATCGTGGCCAGCTCCGTGCCGAGCAACGATCCCTGCCTGCCGGGCGGCAGCGGTTACCTCAATGCGCTGGACGCGTTCACCGGTTCGGGATTGAACGTGTCGCTGTTCGACCTCGATGGCGACGGCAACTTCGACGAAGAGGTGATCGACGCCGGCGGCGGGGTGAACCTGCCCATCGGCTCGGTGCCCCTGGGAGGCATGGGCACGCTGGGCGCCATCTTCGGCGGCAGCGGCGGCTCCGGCCAGATCTGCCTGAACATCTCCGACGCCTCGATCGAGTGCGAGCGGATCCGGGAAATCCGGCAGGTAGGCCGTGTGTCCTGGCGTGAAATCATCCGCGATTGAGGCGCGGCCCCATGAAAAGGAACAGGACGCTCTCCATGCATTCGACCCGCAACCCCAGAAGCGCGCGAGGCTTCACCCTGATCGAGCTGATGGTCACCGTGGGCATCGTGGCCATCCTGGCGACGATCGCCTACACGAGCTACAGCTCCTTCATCATCAAGTCGCGCCGGGCCGCGGCCGCGACCTGCCTCCAGGAGCGCGCGCAGTTCCTCGAACGCTTCTACACCACCAACCTGTCCTACCTGGACCCGGCAACGGGCGCCGCTCCGGCGATCGCGCAGTGCGGTCCCGAGATAGCCAACTTCTACCAGGTGGGTTACGCCGTAGCGTCGACGGCCCGCACCTACCAGCTGCAGGCGGTTCCTCAGGCCAACCAGGCGGACGAGCGGTGCGGGACGCTGACGCTGGACTCGACGGGGCAGCGCGGGGAAAACGGCACCGGTAACGTCGACGATTGCTGGTGATGGAGCGTCGGCCGTCGGGCAGGTTGCGCCTGCGACGACGACCGCGCAGCCGGAAAACAAGAAGCCCGCATCTTCCGATGCGGGCTTCTTGTTTTTCATCTGGCGCCCGAAGTTGGACTCGAACCAACGACCCCCTGATTAACAGTCAAGTGCTCTAACCGGCTGAGCTATTCGGGCGGGGCGCGTATTGTAGCGGGGGTGCTCGCGTTGCGGCAAGTCGTCCCGGCGCGGTCGCCGAGGGGCCCGGATTGGCGGGATCGATGCGATCCAAGGCATTGAATTCCAAGGTTCAGCCGGGAGGGCAGGCTTCCGGGCCTTTCGGGCGCGCGGTCCGGATCCGCCCGGCATTGTTGATCACCACCTGGCCGTTCACCTTCCCGTCGAAGCAGAGGCTTACGGTCAGGTTGTTGCCGGAACTGTAGCCGGTGGGCAGGTAGCGCACGTGCCGCCGGCCGGCGGTCGACAGGATGCGCAGGTGCGGACTCCGCGGCGCGGCATCGTTGCGATAGATGTCGATGTCCTCGTCCGGCTGGCGGTTGCCGTCCGGATCCCGGAACGTGAGCCAGTGGTCGCTCCAGTCGCTGTCCTCGCGGCAGAGGCCGTCTCCGCGGCTGGGGCACACCACGACGGGCACGTTGTGGGTGATCGCCGTGATGCGCGCCGAGGCGAAGTGAGAGGTCAGCAGGTGCAGCGTCGCATCGACCTGGCTGCGCTTGCGGAGGGCATGGTACGAAGGGACGGCCAATGCCGCCAGGACGGTGAACACCGACATGGCCACGATCAGTTCGACGAGCGTGATCCCGCGAATGCCGGCGCGGAACCGGAACAGACGCCCGTGCATCGCGGGGAATGGCATCCTTGCCACGGCGCAACTCCTTGTTTTTCCGGAGGAGCCAGCGTCCTACGCGGATCCATGCCAAGCCATCAGGTCATTCCCCGCCCGCGTGTAGGAAATCGCCGCCCTGGCGCTCACACCGGCGCGGCTATACTCGGAGGTCGTTCGCAGGCCCCCGCCAATGACCGACAGATTCCAACTGGTATCCCCCTATTCCCCGGCCGGCGACCAGCCGCAGGCCATCGAGAAGCTCGTGCAGAACTTCGAGGCCGGCCTGGCCAAGCAGACGCTGCTGGGCGTGACGGGGTCGGGCAAGACCTACACCATCGCCAACGTGGTCCAGCAGGTGCAGAAGCCGACGCTGGTGATGGCGCCGAACAAGACGCTGGCGGCGCAGCTGTACGGCGAGTTCAAGGCGTTCTTCCCGCACAACGCGGTGGAGTACTTCGTCAGCTACTACGACTACTACCAGCCGGAAGCCTACGTGCCGGCCAGCGACACCTTCATCGAGAAGGACAGCTCGATCAACGAGCACATCGAGCAGATGCGGCTGGCGGCGACGAAGACGCTGCTCTCGCGGCCGGATGCGCTGGTCGTGGCCACCGTGTCGGCCATCTACGGCCTGGGCGCGCCGGAAGACTACCTGTCGCTGCGGCTGATCCTGTCGCTGGGCGAGCGCATCGACCAGCGCGACCTGATCCGCCACCTGACCCAGTTGCAGTACACCCGCAACGAGTACGAGCTGCAGCGCGGCACCTTCCGCGTGCGCGGCGAGATCATCGACGTGCACCCGGCGGAAAGCGATGCCGAGGCGCTGCGGATCGAGCTGTTCGACGGCGAGGTCGAGGGCCTGAGCCTGTTCGACCCGCTGACCGGCGAGTCGCTGCGCAAGCTGCAACGCTACACGGTGTATCCCAAGACCCACTACGCGACCACCCGCGAGCGGGTGCTGTCGGCCATCGACACCATCAAGATCGAACTGAAGGACCGGCTGGAACAGCTGTACGCGCAGAACAAGCTGGTCGAGGCGCAGCGACTGGCGCAGCGCACCCAGTTCGACGTGGAGATGATGGCGGAAGTGGGCTATTGCTCGGGCATCGAGAACTATTCCCGCCACCTGACCGGCAAGGCACCGGGCGAGCCGCCGCCGACGCTGTTCGACTACCTGCCGGCCGACGCGCTGCTGGTGATCGACGAATCGCACGTGACCATCCCGCAGATCGGCGCCATGTACAAGGGCGACCGTTCGCGCAAGGAGACGCTGGTGGAGTTCGGCTTCCGCCTGCCGTCGGCGCTGGACAACCGGCCGCTGCGGTTCGAGGAGTGGGAGGCGCGCTCGCCGCGCAGCATCTACGTCTCGGCCACGCCGGGGCCGTACGAACTGCGCGAATCCAATGGCGAGATCGTCGAACTGGTGGTGCGCCCGACCGGCCTGATCGATCCGGAGGTGGAGATCCGCCCGGTCGGCACCCAGGTCGACGACCTGCTGTCGGAGATCAACCTGCGCGTGTCCTGGGGCGACCGCGTGCTGGTCACCACGCTGACCAAGCGCATGGCCGAGAACCTGACCGAATACCTCGGCGAGCACGGGGTGAAGGTGCGCTACCTGCACTCGGACGTGGACACGGTGGAGCGCGTGGAGATCATCCGCGACCTGCGCCTGGGCAAGTTCGACGTGCTGGTCGGCATCAACCTGCTGCGCGAGGGCCTGGACATGCCGGAGGTCTCGCTGGTGGCGATCCTGGACGCGGACAAGGAGGGTTTCCTGCGTTCGACCGGCTCGCTGATCCAGACCATCGGCCGCGCCGCCCGCAACCTGCGCGGCAAGGCGATCCTGTACGCCGACCGCATCACCAAGTCGATGCAGGCGGCGATGGACGAGACCGGCCGCCGCCGCGAGAAGCAGGTGGAGTACAACCTGGCGCACGGCATCACGCCCAAGTCGGTGGCCCGGCCCATCGTGGACATCCTGGAGGGCGCGCGCAGCGAGGCGGCCAACGACGGCAAGCCCGCCCGCGGCAAGTCCCGGCGGGTGGCCGAGGAGCCGGCCGAGTACGGGATGCTGGACCCGGCCCAGGCCGTGGCCAGGATCAAGGCGCTGGAGCAGCAGATGTACCAGCACGCCCGCGACCTGGAATTCGAGGACGCCGCCCGCCTGCGCGACCAGATCCGCCGGCTGAAGGAAGCCAGCCTGGGCGGTTGAGGGCAGGGCTGCGCTCCGGACGACGAGTGAGACAGGACTTCCATGCGTCGGCCGCATAGGCCGACCTACGCCAAACCGTAGGTCGGGGCTATGCCCCCGACCAAGCCCCCACGTCGGCCATGTAAGGCCGACCTGCGCGGCTGAGGAAGCCAGCCTGGGCGGTTGAAGCCCTCCCGGAGGGCGTCATGTCCGGGTGCCCGACAAGGCATCCGGCGCCCTAAGTCTGTAGGAGCGCCCTTTATGCCCCGCATGGGATACATGGGCGCGATGCCTTGCCGCCGTGCCACGCAAGGGCATCGCGGGCATGGCCCGCTCCTGCAAGGCCTTCGGCCTTCCCGCCGCCAGTTGTCGGCGACCCCGCTTCCGGGCTAGAATTCGCGCCCCTGCAAAGGGCAGACCGGGCGGTTAGCTCAGCGGTAGAGCACTACCTTGACATGGTAGGGGTCACAGGTTCGAACCCTGTACCGCCCACCACGCTTCCACGGCGTGGATTCCGGAACCACGGGGCCTTCCCTTCGCGCCATCCGCATCACGAGGTGGCCCGCGGAAACGCCGGCCGAGCGTGCGACATGAGCACTACCACCGCCTGAAACCCGGTACTGCCCGAGGCACCGCATCCCGCAGGCGCCCTCGTGGCGCTTTTTTGTTGCCGTACGTTCGCCCTCCGATCCCTGTAGGAGCGCCCTTTATGCCCCGCATGGGGTACATGGGCGCGATGCGCTTCCTGGATGCCACGAAAGGCATCGCGCCCATGGGGCGCTCCTACGAATGAAATACTGGAATCTTCCATGATCACCATCACGCTCCCCGACGGCAGCCGCCGCGAGTTCGAAAACCCCGTCTCCGTCATGCAGGTGGCGCAGTCCATCGGCGCGGGCCTGGCCAAGGCCACCCTGGCCGGCGCGGTGGACGGCCGCCTGGTGGACGCCAGCGACGTCATCGACCACGACGCCCGCCTGCGCATCATCACGCCCAAGGACGAGGAAGGCCTGGAGATCATCCGCCATTCCTGCGCACACCTGGTCGGCCACGCGGTCAAGCAGCTGTACCCGGACGTGAAGATGGTGATCGGCCCGGTCATCGCCGAGGGGTTCTACTACGACATCTACTCCGAGCGCCCGTTCACGCCGGAGGACCTGGCGGCCATCGAGCAGCGCATGCAGGAATTGATCGCGCAGGACTACGACGTCGTCAAGAAGATGACCCCGCGCGCGGAGGTCATCGAGGTCTTCAAGGCCCGCGGCGAGGACTACAAGCTGCGCCTGATCGAGGACATGCCCGACGAGCGGGCGATGGGCCTGTACTACCACCAGGAATACGTGGACATGTGCCGCGGCCCGCATGTGCCCAACACGCGCTTCCTGAAGGCGTTCAAGCTCACCCGCATCTCCGGCGCCTACTGGCGCGGCGACGCCAAGAACGAGCAGCTGCAGCGCATCTACGGCACCGCCTGGGCCGACAAGAAGCAGCTGGACGCCTACATCCAGCGCATCGAGGAGGCCGAGAAGCGTGACCACCGCCGCATCGGCAAGCAGCAGGAGCTGTTCCACCTGCAGGAAGAGGCCCCGGGCCTGGTGTTCTGGCACCCCAAGGGCTGGGCCATCTGGCAGGTGGTCGAGCAGTACATGCGCAAGGTCTACCGCGACAGCGGCTACCAGGAGGTGCGCTGCCCGCAGATCCTGGACGTGGCGCTGTGGAAGAAGTCCGGCCACTGGGACAACTACCAGGAGAACATGTTCTTCAGCGAGTCGGAGAACCGCACCTACGCGCTCAAGCCGATGAACTGCCCCGGCCACGTGCAGGTGTTCAACCAGGGCCTGCACAGCTACCGCGACCTGCCGATCCGCTACGGCGAGTTCGGCGCCTGCCACCGCAACGAGCCCTCCGGCGCGCTGCACGGCATCCTGCGCGTGCGCGGCTTCACCCAGGACGACGGCCACGTCTTCTGCACCGAGGACCAGATCGAGGCCGAGGTCACCGCGTTCCACCAGCAAGCGCTGAAGGTCTACGCCGACTTCGGCTTCGAGGACATCCAGATCAAGATCGCCCTGCGCCCGGAATCGCGCCTGGGCGACGACGCCACCTGGGACAAGGCCGAGGCCGCCCTGCGCGCCGCCCTGCGCGCCTGCGGGGTGGAGTGGCAGGAACTGCCGGGCGAGGGCGCTTTCTACGGCCCCAAGATCGAGTACCACCTGAAGGACGCCATCGGCCGGACCTGGCAGCTGGGCACCATGCAGGTCGATTTCATGATGCCGGGCCGCCTGGGCGCCGAGTACGTGGACGAGAACAGCCAGCGCCGGCACCCGGTCATGCTGCACCGGGCCATCGTGGGCTCGATGGAGCGCTTCATCGGCATCCTGATCGAGCACCATGCTGGTGCATTCCCGGCCTGGTTGGCCCCCCGGCAGGCCGTGGTGATGAATATCACCGACGCCCAGGCCGATTATGTGGCCGAGGTCCGGAAAACCCTTGCAAATCAAGGGTTCCGGGTCGAGGCGGATTTGCGGAACGAAAAGATCGGCTATAAGATTCGCGAGCACACGCTGCAGCGGGTGCCGTACCTGCTGGTGGTCGGAGACCGCGAGAAGGAAAATGGCGCCATCGCCGTGCGCACGCGTTCCGGGGAGGATCTGGGCACCATGTCCGTCGACGCCTTCGCCGAACGTTTGCGCAACGAGCACGCCGCGTAATCCGGTTCCGGCCCGCCACGGGCCGGTCCACCCCTCCCTGGAGACTGCAACATCAGCACCCCCGACAACAAGCAAAACCGCAAGAACCACGAAATCCGCGTGCCGCGGGTACGCGTGATCGGTTCCGATGGCGAGATGATCGGCGTGCTTTCGCGCGACGAAGCCCTGGCCAAGGCGGAAGACGAAGGACTGGACCTCGTGGAGATCCAGCCCAATGCCGAGCCGCCCGTCTGCAAGATCATGGACTTCGGCAAGTTCAAGTTCGAGATGCAGAAGAAGGCCAACGAGGCCAAGAAGAAGCAGAAGCAGGTCGAGATCAAGGAACTCAAGTTCCGTCCCGTCACCGACGAGGGCGACTACCAGATCAAGATGCGCAACATCCGCCGCTTCCTGGAAGACGGCGACAAGGTCAAGGTCAACATCCGCTTCCGTGGCCGCGAGATGAGCCACCAGGAACTGGGTCGCGAGATGGCCGCGCGCATCGAGGCCGAGCTGGGCGACGAGATCGTGATCGAGTCCCGCCCGCGCCTGGAAGGCCGCCAGATGGTCATGATGATCGCGCCGAAGAAGAAGTGACGCCGGCCGCCGCCGCGCCCTGGAAGCAGGGAGCGGGAGAGCAACGCGTGGTGACGGAAAGAGCGCCTGACGGCGCTCTTTCCGTTTCCCCGCCGCCCCTGTAGGAGGGGCTTCAGCCCCGACCGCCATCCCCCTGCATCCGCCACGCACCGCCGCGTCGCCGCAGGACGAAAGGCGGAAAACACGGATCAAGGCGGATGGGGGGCATGCATGGACAAGGCGGGTCGGCGAGCGCCTTCTGCAAGCCCGCCCGCCTCGATCCGCGCCCAATCCATGGCGTCAGGCTTTCCGGGCCCTGCCGCACACCCGCCCGGCACCGTCCCAAACCCCCTGATTTGCAAGGAATTCCGGCGGCAGGCATAATACGCGGCCCGGTACGCCGGGAGGCTGCTCGCAGCCGATGGACCCGTCGAAGATTCCTTCAGGGAATCAACGACTTACAAGCCGATTGGGGCATGGATGGAAAGAGCGACCCTTGGGGTTGCCGCCCGGATCAGTGACATAAACCCGTCAAGGACATAGCAATGCCCAAGATCAAGACCCACCGGGCGGCGGCGAAGCGTTTCCGCAAGACCGCCTCCGGCAAGTTCAAGGCTGGCCACGCCAACCGTAGCCACATCCTCACCAAGAAAGCGACCAAGCGTAAGCGCGGCCTGCGTGCGACGAACATCGTCCGCGCCGAGGACAGCGGCCGCCTGAACCGCATGCTTCCCTACCTCTGAGGACTGAGACATGGCACGAGTTAAGCGTGGCGTGATGGCGCGTCGCCGTCACAAGAAGGTCCTCCACCTGGCCAAGGGCTACTACAACGCCCGCCGCAAGGTGTTCCGCGTCGCCAAGCAGGCGGTCATCAAGGCGCAGCAGTACGCCTACATCGGCCGCAAGCAGAAGAAGCGCAACTTCCGTTCGCTGTGGATCACCCGCATCAACGCGGCGGCCCGCATCAACGGCCTGAGCTACAGCCGCTTCATGAACGGCCTGCTGAAGGCCGGCATCACCCTGGACCGCAAGGTGCTGGCGGACATCGCCGTGCACGACGCGGCGGGTTTTGCGGCCCTGGCCGAGAAGGCGAAGGGCGCACTCGCGGCGTAAGCCGCGTCTCCACCGTAACAGCACACCGGCAGTCCACCGCCGGGAACACGTGGGGAAGGGCGCGAGTCCTTCCCCATTGTTTTTTTGGGTTGCCGTCATTCCGGCGGAAGCCGGAATCCATCTTGATCTTCGCGCGCGCAAGGTCCCGTCCGTGAAGCAGGTGCAACGGCAAAATGGATCCCGGCTTCCGCCGGGATGACGACATGAGGTCCGATCAGAAGATGAGCGACATCGAATCCCTCTCCACCCAGGCCCTGGCCGACATCGCCGCCGCGCAATCGCCCGATGTGGTCGAGCAGCTGCGCGTGGCCCTGCTCGGCAAGAGTGGCAGCGTCACCGCCCAGCTCAAGCAGCTCGGCGCCTTGCCCGCCGACCAGCGCAAGGCGGCCGGCGAGGCGATCAACCGTGCGCGCGACGCCATCGGCGAGGCGCTGTCCGCGCGCAAGGCCGTGCTGAAGGACGCCGCGCTGGACGCGCGCCTGGCCGGCGAGACGATCGACGTGACCCTGCCGGGCCGCAACGGCGGACGCGGCGGCCTGCACCCGATCAGCCGCACGCTGGAGCGCATCGCCGACATCTTCGGCCGGCTCGGCTACGAACTGGCCGACGGCCCCGAGATCGAGGACGACTGGCACAACTTCGAGGCGCTGAACTTCCCGCCGCACCACCCGGCGCGCGCCATGCACGACACCTTCTACTTCGGCGACGGCCGCCTGCTGCGCACGCACACCTCCGGCGTGCAGGTGCGCTACATGGACAGCCATACGCCGCCGCTGCGCATGATCGCCGCCGGCAAGGTCTACCGCAGCGACAGCGACCAGACCCACTCGCCGATGTTCCACCAGGTCGAAGGCCTGCTGGTGGACGAGCATTCCACCTTCGCCGACCTGAAGGGCACGCTGGCCGAGTTCGTGCGCGCCTTCTTCGAGCGCGACTTCGAGATGCGCTTCCGCCCGAGCTACTTCCCGTTCGTGGAGCCGGGCGCGGAAGTGGACATCGCCTGGCAGCAGCCCGACGGCGGCACGCGCTGGCTGGAAGTGCTGGGCTGCGGCATGGTGCACCCGAACGTGCTGCGCAACTGCGGCATCGACCCGGAGCGCTACACCGGCTTCGCCTTCGGCCTGGGCGTGGAGCGCTTCGCCATGCTGCGCTACGGCGTCAACGACCTGCGCGCCTTCTTCGAGAACGACGTGCGCTTCCTGCGCCAGTTTGCGTAGGGTGGGCCCTGGCCCACCGCTTCGCTGGTCATTCATGGCACCTGATACATGGCAATGGTGGGCCCTGGCCCACCCTACGGTAACGAGACGATGAAATTTTCCGAGAATTGGCTGCGCAGCCACGTCCCCACCCAGGCCACCCGCGACGAACTGGCGGCCACGCTCACCGCGATCGGCCTGGAGGTCGAAGAGGTCGCGGCGCTCGGCGACGGCCTGGCCAACGTGGTGGTGGCGCGCATCGTCGAATGCGCGCGGCATCCCGAGGCCGACCGCCTGCAGGTCTGCCAGGTCGATGCCGGGCAGGGCGGACTGCTGCAGATCGTCTGCGGCGCGCCCAATGCGCGCGCCGGACTGCGCGCGCCGCTGGCGATGGTCGGCGCCCAGGTCGGCGGCATCGCGATCAAGGCCGCCAAGCTGCGCGGCATCGAATCCAACGGCATGCTGTGCTCGGCCAGGGAGCTCGGCATCGACGCCGACGCCTCCGGCCTGCTGGAACTGCCGGCCGATGCCCCGGTCGGCACGCCCATCGCCGACTACCTGGGCCTGCCGGACGCCAGCATCGAGATCAAGCTGACCCCCAACCGCGCCGACTGCTTCAGCGTGCGCGGCATCGCCTACGACGTCGCCGCCTCGCTGGGCAGCGAGGTGAAGCCGCTGGAGGCCGCGCCGGTGCCGGCGCAGAGCCTGGCCGAGCTGGGCGTCGAGCTGGACGCCGGCGCGCGCGTGCCGCGCTTCGTCGGCCGCGTGATCGAGGGCGTGGACGCCACCGCGCCGACGCCGGTGTGGATGGTCGAGCGCCTGCGCCGCAGCGGCGTGCGCCCGATCAGCTTCCTGGTCGACGTGACCCAGTACGTGATGCTGGAACTCGGCCAGCCCATGCACGCCTTCGACAAGGACACGCTGGAAGGCCCGGTGGTCGTGCGCCCGGCGCGCGCCGGCGAACAGGCCAGGCTGCTGGACGGCCGCACCGTCGCGCTGGACGAGGATTTCCTGGTCGTCGCCGACAGCCGGGGCGGCCGCGCCGCGCGCGCGGTCGCGCTGGGCGGGATCATGGGCGGCTTCGACACCCGCGTCACCGACGCCACCACGAACGTCTTCCTGGAAGCCGCGCACTGGATCCCGTCGGCCATCATCGGCCGCAGCCGCAAGCTCGGCCTGCACACCGACGCCGGCCACCGCTTCGAGCGCGGCGTGGACCCGGAACTGCCGCGCATCGCCGTGGAATACGCCACCCGCCTGATCCTGGACGTCGCCGGCGGCGTGCCCGGCCCGGTCACCGAGGCCGAGCTGGCCGGGCACCTGCCGAAACCGATCGCGATCCTGCTGCGCCGCGCGCGCGTGGCGCGCGTGCTGGGCGTGGAGATCCCCGATACCGAGATCGAGCGCATCCTGCACGCCCTCGGCCTGCAGGCGGCCCCCGTCGCGGAAGGCTGGAGCGTGGTCGCGCCCAGCCGCCGCTTCGACATCGCCATCGAGGAAGACCTGATCGAGGAACTGGCGCGCATCCACGGCTACGACCGCGTGCCGACCACGCTGCCGGGCGGCGCGACGCGCATCGCCGCGCCCAGCGAGACTCGCGTCGAAGCGGGTACCGTGCGGCGCCAGCTGGCGGCGCGCGACTACCTGGAAACGGTCAACTTCGCCTTCGTCGACGCGCAGTGGCTCGCCCACTGGGGCGCGGCGGACGGCGCCGTGCCGCTGGCCAATCCGCTCAGCGCCGAACTGGCGGTGATGCGCACGCAACTGCTGCCCGGGCTGGTGGCCGCGCTGCAGCGCAACGCCGCGCGCCAGGCCGGGCGGGTGCGGGTATTCGAGATCGGCAACGTGTTCCGCGCGCCGGCCCAGGCCGGCGACGCACCGGTCGAGACCCTGCGCATCGCCGCCGCCGCCACCGGCGACGCCGTCGCCGAGCAGTGGGGCCTGTCCGCGCGCAAGGTCGATTTCCACGACCTCAAGGGCGACCTGGAGAGCGTGGCCGCGCTGGCGGGCGCGGTGCTGGAGTTCCGTCCGTCGTCGTCGGCCCACGGCCACCCCGGCCGTTCCGCGGACGTGTACCGCGACGGCGCGCGGATCGGCTGGATCGGCCAGCTCCACCCGCGGCTGCTGCGCGCGCTGGACCTGGACGCCGAGGTGGTCGCGTTCGAGCTGGACCTGGCGCCGCTCTGCCAGCGGGCCCTGCCGCGCGCCACGGACCTGTCGCGCTACCCGTCCGTCCGCCGGGACCTCGCGTTCGTCGTGGCCGAATCCGTCGCCTGGGGCGCGTTGCGCGCCACCGTCGAGGCCGCCGCCGGCCCGTTGCTGCGTGATGTCCAGGTGTTCGACCGCTACGTCGGCCAAGGGGTCGAATCGGGTCAAAAGAGTCTCGCTATGGGCTTGATTTTGCAGGACAACTCACGCACTCTGACCGACCGTGAGGTGGAGCAGGTCGTGGCCACCGTCGTGGCCGCGATCGGCGAAGCGCACGGCGCGAAGATCCGCGGATGAACGGTATGAAGGCAGTGGCAGGGCCGGCGACGGCCGCAATGGGGAAGCAGTAGTCCATGGCGTTGACGAAGGCGGAAATGGCCGAGCGTCTCTTCGACGAGGTCGGTCTGAACAAGCGCGAGGCGAAGGAATTCGTCGACGCCTACTTCGACGTCCTGCGCGAGGCGCTGGAGCAGGGGCGGCAGGTCAAGCTGTCCGGCTTCGGCAACTTCGACCTGCGCCGCAAGAACCAGCGCCCCGGCCGCAACCCCAAGACCGGCGAGGAGATCCCGATCTCGGCGCGGACGGTGGTGACCTTCCGGCCGGGCCAGAAACTCAAGGAGCGGGTGGAAACGTATGCTGGATCCGGGCAGTAACCGCGAGCTTCCGCCGATCCCGGCCAAGCGCTACTTCACCATCGGTGAGGTAAGCGAACTGTGCGACGTGAAGCCGCACGTGCTGCGGTACTGGGAGACCGAGTTCCCCAGCCTGGAACCGGCCAAGCGCCGCGGCAACCGCCGCTACTACCAGCGCCACGACGTGCTGATGGTGCGCCAGATCCGCAGCCTGCTGTACGAACAGGGCTACACCATCGGCGGCGCGCGCCTGCGCCTGGAGGGCGAGGGCGCCAAGCAGGAGGCCGCGCTGAGCCAGCAGATCGTGCGCCAGGTGCGCATGGAGCTGGAAGAGATCCTGCAGCTGCTGCGCCGCTGAGCCGCCGCCGGCCGTTTCGCCTAGGAATGGCGCGGGCATTGCCGGTATAATCCACCGCCTGCCGCAAGGCGGACCCGTTCCGGGGTATAGCGCAGCCTGGTAGCGCACTTGTCTGGGGGACAAGTGGTCGTCGGTTCAAATCCGGCTACCCCGACCAATTCGCGGCACCTGCCGCACGAAAGCCCGCTTCGCGGGCTTTTTTGTGGGTATCCGGATTCCAGTGTGAGGGCACCTTCCCTCCGAAGCCGTTTTCCCGAGTGCATGGCATCAGGGAAGGCCTCGCCGGCGCTGGACGTGATTCCGAAACAGGTGCTTGTGGAGGTGTGAGTGTCCCTGTGCGTCGGCCACGTAGGGCCGACCTACGGTAGGTCGGGGCCACGCCCCCGACGTGCTCTGCGGCACATGGATTCGGGACCATGATCCGGACGCATCTGCTTGGGATGCGATCCCGCACCGGAATCCGGATCTTTTTTGTTGCCGCCATCCATGGCGGCAACCCTTCGGGCCATCGGCAGACGATGCCAGAAACGGCTCCCGGCTGGCTTTTTGTCGCCTTCACGCGACAAACGCCGGCGGGCTGGTTAGGATCGGCCCATGCCGACGCGCGCCGACGAACTGATCCAGACGCTGCAGCTGATGCCGCACCCCGAGGGCGGCTTCTTCCGGCGCGTCTACGAGTCGGCCAAGCGCACCGAGGTCAACGGGATCGAGCGGCCCACGCTCACGGCCATCAAGTTCCTGCTGCCCGCCGGCGTGGTGACGCGCTGGCACCGGGTCGACGCCACCGAGGTCTGGGACTGGCACGAGGGCAGTGCGATGGAGCTGTCGATGTTCGACCCGGAGCAGCGCACGCTGACCCGGGTGCAGCTGGACACGTCCGCGCGCGGCGGGCAGTCCAACCAGGTCGTGCCGGCCGGTGTCTGGCAGAGCGCGCGTTCGCTCGGCGACTTCACCCTCGTCGACTGCTCGGTGTCGCCGGGTTTCAGCTGGAAGGGCTTCGAGTTGCTGCAGAGCGGCAGCGACGTCGCCCGCACCCTGCGCGAGGCCGGCGGCAAGGTCGCCTGAACGGCGTCCTCCATGGCTGACCCGGACCGGGCGCCATGCGCGCCCGTCGCGGGCACACTGGCCGTCCTTCCGCCTATGGAGTCGCCCGGATGCGCCTGCCGGTCCACGGGATGCTGTGCTGGTTGCTGTTGCTCGCGCCGGGCCCTGCGTGGGCGCAGGATCCGCCGGCGCCCGCCGCGTCTGCGGCAAACGGGGACGGCGTCATCGAGATGGAGGCCGTGGTGGTGGCCGGCGTGCAGCCCGGTCCCGGGCTCTGGAAGGTGCGCCAGGGCGACCACGTCCTGTACCTGCTCGGCACGCAGTCGCCCTTGCCCAAGGACATCACCTGGCGCTCGGACGAGGTGACGCAGGTCCTGCAGCACGCCGACGAGGTGCTGGGTCCGCCGGGCATCACGGTGAATGCGGACGTCGGCTTCTTCCGCGGGCTGACCCTGCTGCCCTCGGCCATGAAGGCCATGAAGAACCCGGACGGCGAGAAACTGCAGGACGTGCTGCCGCCGGACCTGTATGCGCGCTGGGCGGCGCTGAAGCAGCGCTACATGGGGCGCGACGGCGGCGTCGAGAAGAAGCGCCCGCTGATCGCCGTGTTCCAGCTCTATCAGGCGGCCCTGTCGCGTTCGGGCATGAAGGAATCGGGCGTCATCGATCCCGTCGTCACCGGCGTCCTGAAGGCGCGCGGCATGAAGCGCACGCCGACCCTGTTGAAGGTCGACATCGACGACCCGCGCGCCGCGCTGGCCGATTTCCGCAAGGAAACATTCAAGGACGGGGACCTGGCCTGCTTCCGCACCACGCTGGACGTCATCGAGAACGACCTGCCGCAGGTGGCCGCGCGGGCCAACGCGTGGGCGGTGGGCGACTGGGCCGCGCTGCGTTCGGGCGCGCGCGAGGAGCAGCAGCTGGCGTGCCTGTCGGCGTGGTTCGACACCGACACCGCGCGCAAGCGCGGCCTGACCGACCTGGAGGCGCGCATGCGCGCGACGTGGCTGGAGGCGGCCGAGGCATCGCTGCGCAAGAACCGCATCACCTTCGCCACGCTGCCGGTCCGCGAACTGGTCAAGCCGGACGGCGCGCTCGCCGTGCTGCAGGCGAGGGGCTACGACATCGAAGCCCCGGAGTAGCCTGTCCTCCGTGCAGGAGCGGCTTCAGCCGCGACCGCACGGCATGAATACCCTAGGCCGCGGATAGACACGGATCAACGCGGATAAAGCGGATAAAAGCTGAAAAGCCTTATCCGTGTCCATCCGCGTTGATCCGTGTCTACTGCTTTTCCGGCCGTGCGGTCGCGGCTGAAGCCGCTCCTGCACGGGGGTCAACCGGCGGCGGTGAGCGGGGGCTGGGTGGCGGCCAGGTGCGGCCAGCGCTTCAGCAGGCTGGCGCGGATGCCAGCGGCGTCGATGCCGGCTTCGGCCAGCAGGTCCTCGCGGCTGGCGTGGTGCTGGAATTCGTCGGGCAGGCCCAGGTGCAGCACGGGCAGGGCGACGCCTTCGGCGTTCAGCAGTTCGGCCACGCCGGAACCGGCACCGCCCATCACCACGTTGTCCTCGACGGTGACGAAGCCCTGGTGGGTGTTCGCCAGTTCGAGTACCAGATCGCGGTCCAGCGGCTTCACGAAGCGCATGTTGACCACGGTCAGGCCCAGGTCGCGGCCGGCCTGTTCGGCGGCGGCGACGGCGGAGCCGAACGCCAGCAGCGCCACGCGGTCGCCGCGCACGCGCAGGTCGGCCTTGCCGATCGGCAGCGTGTCCAGCGACGGCGCGACGGCGACGCCGGGACCGGTGCCGCGCGGGTAGCGCACGGCGGCCGGGCCGTGGAAGTGGTAGCCGGTGCTGAGCATCTGCCGGCATTCGTTCTCGTCGGCCGGTGCCATCACCACCATGTGCGGCACGCAGCGCAGGTAGCTCAGGTCCAGGTTGCCGGCGTGGGTGGCGCCGTCCGGGCCGACCACGCCGCCGCGGTCGATGGCGAACAGCACGTCCAGCTTCTGGATGGCGACGTCGTGCACCAGCTGGTCGTAGCCGCGTTGCAGGAAGGTCGAATAGATCGCGACCACCGGCTTGCCGCCCTCGCAGGCCATGCCCGCCGCCAGCGTCACCGCGTGCTGCTCGGCGATGGCGACGTCGAAGTAGCGTTCCGGGTATTCCTTGCTGAAGCGCACCAGGCCGGAGCCTTCGCGCATCGCCGGGGTGATGCCCAGCAGCTTCGGCTCGGCCGCGGCCATGTCGCACAGCCAGTCGCCGAACACGTCGGTATAGGTGGGCTTCTTCGCACCGCCCTTGCTGACCAGGCCCTTCTCCGGGTCGAACGGGCCGACCGCGTGGTAACCGATCTGGTCGCCCTCGGCCAGCTCGTAGCCCTTGCCCTTGGTGGTCAGGATGTGCAGCAGCTGCGGGCCCTTGAGCGTCTTCAGCGTCTTCAGCGCGCCGACCAGCGCCTCGACGTCGTGGCCGTCGATCGGGCCGGTGTAGTGGAAGCCCATCTGCTCGAACAGCGTGGACGGCACGAACATGCCCTTCCAGTGCTCCTCCCAGCGGCGCATGAAGCGGGCCGGCGGCTTCTTCTTGTCGCCCAGCAGCTTCTTGCCGCCCTCGCGCAGCGCGTTGAGCGTGCGGCTGCTGCTCAGCCGGCCCAGCATCTTGGTCAACCCGCCGACGTTCTCGGAGATCGACATCTGGTTGTCGTTGAGGATCACCAGCAGGTTCGGCTCGGGCTCCATGCCGCCGGCATGGTTCAGCGCCTCGAAGGCCATGCCCGCGGTCATCGCGCCGTCGCCGATCACCGCCACCACCTTGCGATCGTCGCCGGCCTGCGCCAGCGCGATGGCCATGCCCAGCGCGGCGGAGATCGAGGTGGACGAATGGCCCACGCCGAAGGTGTCGTACTCGCTTTCCTCGCGCTTCGGGAACGGCGCCACGCCGTCCTTCTGCTTGACCGTGTGGATGGTGTCGCGGCGGCCGGTGAGGATCTTGTGCGGGTAGGTCTGGTGGCCGACGTCCCACACCAGGCGGTCGCGCGGCGTGTCGTACAGGTAGTGCAGGGCCACGGTCAGTTCGATCACGCCCAGGCCGGCGCCGAAGTGGCCGCCGCTGCGGCCCACGGACTCGATCAGGTAGCCGCGCAGTTCCTCGGCGATGGCGGGCAGTTCGGTCTCGTCGAACTGGCGCAGGTCGGCCGGCGTCTGGATCCGGGACAGGCGGGGATAGCGGGCGGGGTCGATCATCGGGCTGGTATTGGTCTGGCCCGGTATTTTCCCCCTCTTGTGTGAAGCGGGGCAAGCAACGGGGTGAAGGGGGTGTGACCGCGGGGCGAACCGGCCGGAAGCGGCAGCGCCGGAGGCGGTCAGGTCGGAGGGCCCCGGAGGCCGGACCGCACGAGGATCCCGCCGCAGGGGGCGCCCCGGCGCACCGCCGCGATCCGTACGCGCTGCGAAAGCCCGGCCCGGTCTTCATCCGGGCGTATTCGTCATCGCATGCCCCCTTGGGGATGTCCATCGCGGTGTGGTGCACCGGGGCGCACCCTGCGCGAGCGGCGAGCGAGCGCGCTGGCCGGGGTCCCGACGGGTGTTCAGGCCGACAGCTTGGACTTCTTCGGCAATTGCGCCTTCAGGAAGGCCATCTGGTCGGCCAGGGTGAGCGGACGCGCTTGCGATCTGCCGGGGGCAGATCGCGCGTCAGCGAACGCGCTCGCGGAAGCGAGGGCCGGGCATCCTGGCAATGCATCAAGCCGACAGCTTGGACTTCTTGGGCAATTGTGCCTTCAGGAAAGCCATCTGATCGGCCAGGGTGAGCGGACGCGCTTGCGATCTGCCGGGGGCAGATCGCGCGTCAGCGAACGCCTTCGCGGAAGCGAGGGCCGGGCATCCTGGCAATGCATCAAGCCGAAAGCTTGGACTTCTTGGGCAATTGTGCCTTCAGGAAAGCCATCTGATCGGCCAGGATGTTGCGGTTGGACAGGATCAGGTGCTCGATCCAGCTGGGCCGGTACGGCACGGCCAGCAGCGGCATGTGCGCCTGCTGCGGAGTGCGGTTGCTCTTGCGCGAATTGCAGTGGAAGCAGGCCGTCACCACGTTCTCCCAGACGTCCTTGCCGCCCTTGGACAGCGGCAGCACGTGGTCGCGGGTGAGGTGCGGGCGGGAGTACTCGTGCCCGCAGTACAGGCACAGGTGGGCGTCGCGCGCGAACAGGGCGGTGTTGGTCAGCGTCGGCGTGGGCGACAGCGCATGCGCGCGGGCGTGGCCGCGCGAGGCCACGATGGGGTGCAGTTCGATCAGGCTCTGCTCGCCGGTGAGCCGGGAGATGCCGCCGTGCACGTGCAGGCAGGGATCGCCGAGCGTCCATGCCACTGCGCCGCGGGCGTACAGGCAGGTCGCGTCCTGCCAGTTGATCCAGTCCAGCACGCGGCCGTGCGCATCCAGCGACAGCAGTCGCAACGCGGCGGGGTGGGGACGGGGGGACGACGGGGACGGGACCGGCGCGGGGGGGAAACCGGTCTGGACCAGGTGAAGCTGAGCTCTGTCTGCTTCCATGGAGGAGCAGGTTATACCCAAATGTTGACGAAATGTGTATCCCGTCGCCGGTTTCCGCCCGTAGGAGCGCCCCGTGGGCGCGATGCTCTTCGCCGTTTCACCCATCCAGCGAAGAGCATCGCGCCCAGGGGGCGCTCCTACGACGGTTTCGCCTGTAGGAGCGGGCCATGCCCGCGATGCTTTCCCGCGAAGGCGGCGCTCAGTCCCCGAAGCGCTCGGCGTCCATCGCCATCAGCGTGTCCGCGCCGGATTCGATCGCCGCCGCGTGCGCCAGCGTGCGCGGCAGGAGGCGGGCGAAGTAGAAGCGCGCCGTCTCGCGCTTGGCCTGCTTGAACGCATCGCCGTGCGCGGAGGCGTCGGCCGCCGCCACGCTGCGCGCCCACCAGTAGGCCAGCACCACGTAGCCGGAATAGAACAGGTAGTCGGTGCTGGCCGCGCCGATCTCCTCCGGGTTCGCCGCGGCGCGCTCCAGGATCTTCTTCGTCAGCGCGGCCCATTCGGCCGCCTTCTGCTGCAGCGGATCGATGAACTCGCGCAGCGCGGCATCGTCCTTGTGCGCCTGCGCGAAGGCGTGCACGTCGGCCAGGAACAGCTTCAGGCCGGCGGCCTGGGTGGACGCGGTCTTGCGCCCCATCAGGTCCAGCGCCTGGATCCCGGTGGTGCCCTCGTACAGCGTGGTGATGCGGGCGTCGCGCGCCAGTTGCTCCATGCCGTGCTCGTGGATGTAGCCGTGGCCGCCGAAGCATTGCAGCGAGTGGTAGGTGGTCTCGATGCCCCATTCGGTCTGGCAGGCTTTCGAGATCGGGGTCAGGAAGCTCACCAGCGTGTCGGCGCGCTCGCGCTCGGCGGGGTCCTCGGCGTGGTTCGCCACGTCGATCAGGGTGCCGGCGTGCAGCGCGAGCAGGCGGCTGCCTTCGACCAGCGCCTTGACCGTCAGCAGCATGCGGCGCACGTCCGGGTGGACGATGATCGGGTCGGCCGGCTTGTCGGGGAATTTCGGACCGCTCAGCGAGCGCGTCTGCAGGCGTTCGCGCGCGTAGCGCAGCGCGTTCTGGTAGGCGCGCTCGCCCAGGCCGATGCCCTGCAGGCCGACGCCGAGGCGCGCGGTGTTCATCATGGTGAACATCGCCTGCAGGCCCTTGTGCGGCTGGCCGACCAGGTAGCCCTGCGCGCCGTCGAAGTTCATCACGCAGGTCACCGAGGCCTTGATGCCCATCTTGTGCTCGATGGAACCGCAGGCCACGGCGTTGCGCTCGCCGACGGTGCCGTCCTTCGCCACCTTGAACTTCGGCGTGACGAACAGCGAGATGCCCTTCGCGCCGGGCGGTGCGTCCGGCAGCCTGGCCAGCACCAGGTGCACGATGTTGTCGGTCAGGTCGTGCTCGCCGGCGGTGATGAAGATCTTGGTGCCGGTGATGGCGTAGCTGCCGTCGGCGTTCGGCTCGGCCCTGGTCTTCAGCAGGCCCAGGTCGGTGCCGCAATGCGGTTCGGTCAGGCACATGGTGCCGGTCCAGCGGCCTTCGACCAGCGGCTTCAGGAAGACCTCTCGCTGCCAGGCCTCGCCATGCTGCTTCAGCGCTTCCACCGCGCCGTGCGACAGCAGCGGGAAGTTGCCCCAGGCCAGGTTGCTGGCGTTGACCAGCTCGTTGAGCGGCACGCCCATCGTGTGCGGCAGGCCCTGGCCGCCGACGTCGGGCGAGGAGGTCAGCCCGGTCCAGCCGCCGTCGACGAACTGCGCGTACGCCGCCTTGAACCCGGGCGGCGTGGTCACCGCGCCGGTGGCCTGGTCCAGTGTGCTGCCGACTTCGTCGCCGACGCTGTTGAGCGGGGCCAGCACGGTCTCGGCGAAGCGCGCGGCTTCGTCCAGCACCGGGTCGAGGATGTCGCGCGTGGCCTCGGTGTAGCCCAGGCGCTGGAACAGGGTTTCCACGCCCAGCACGTCGTACAGGGCGAAGCGGAGGTCGGTGAGGGGGGCTTTGTAGGACGCGGGCATGCGGGTTCTCGGATCGCGTGTGGGGAGGGCCGCGCTCAGCGCAGCACGCCGTCCAGGCCGGGGACGGGGTTGAGGGTGTTGCGGGTGTCGACGTCGAAGGTGCGGAGCTTGGCTTCCTCCGGCGTGGCGCCGACGCTGCCCTTCAGCGCGTAGGGCAGGGCGCGGCGGCCGGCGAGGGCGTCGGCCACCACGATGCGGCCGGCGCTGGTCGGGGCGAACGCCACCGTGACCACGTCGGCCGATTCCGGCCCCACCGACAGGCCGGGGGTGGCGCGCAGCTTGCCCACGTCCTGGTCGCCGACCTGCACGTCCACCTCGACGGTCTCGAAGCGCATCGGGATGCTGCTGTAGTTCTGCAGGCGCAGGTCCACCGACCACTGGCCGTCGGCCTTGACGGTGAGCTGCTGCACGCTGACCGCCGGGTCGGACACGCGCCGGACCATGCCGCTGCCGCAACCGGCCAGCAGGACCGTGGCCGCCAGAAGGGCCAGCAAGGAAATACGCCGCATCATGCCGTCGCTCCGTCTTGGGGAAAGCGGCAGGATACTACGGCGTATGGCGGCCAGGACGACAACCGGGCCGCCAGGCGGCGCGTCAGTCGTGCTGCACCGCGTCAGGCATCCACACGAACGTCGCCAGGCTGCGCGCCGGCAGGGTGTAGGCGAACCGCTGCCCGCCGTGGCCGACGGTGAAGCGGCGCGGCTTCTTCGCCGAGTTGGTCACCAGCAGCACCAGCGAGCCGTCGTCGGCGTTGCGGAACGCGACGTTGTCGAGGTCGCCTCCGGTTTCGCTGGAGGCGATCCGGTGCGCGCCCGGCCGCACGAACCGGCTGGCGTGGGCGAGCGCGTAGTACTCGTCGGTGCGGGCGACGGCGCCGGTGCGCGAATCGATGGTCACCACGCCGCGGCAGGTATGGCAGCCGCCGGAGAACGGGCCGTTGTTCTCGTCCAGCGCCAGGTTCCAGAACAGCGCGCCGCGCGACCAGTGGCGCGCGGTGCCGATGATGATGTTGCGCGCCTGCAGCGGCAGGCCGCCGCTGCGCAGCGGTTCCCAGTCGCCGCCCGAGCATTCGGTCATGTAGGCGTCCTTGTCCGGGAAGGCGTCGTGCACCGGCGTCTGCGCGGCGACGTCGCCGCCGTAGCAGTGCCAGGCCACGGCGGCGACGTGCGGGCCGGCGGCGGGGTCGCGCAGCACGCCCAGCGGCTCTTCCGGCTTGTCCCAGTTGTGGTCCCAGTCGAACAGCAGCGGGCCGCCGCCGCGCGCGGCGATCATCGGGCCCAGGTGGTCGCCGATCAGGCGCGCGCGCTCCGGCGCGTTCAGGCGCATGCCGGGGTAGTCGCCCGGTTCGTAGTCCGGTTCGTTCTGCACCGTCAGCGCGAACACCGGGATGCCCTCGGCGGCGTACGCGTCCACGTACTTCAGCAGGTAGCGCGAGAACGCGTCGTAGTACTGCGGCAGCAGCCGGCCCTGGATCAGGCTGCCGGTGTCCTTCATCCAGCCCGGCGCGCTCCACGGCGAGGCCATGATCTTCAGCTGCGGATTGACCGCCAGCATCGCGCGCGCCACCGGGATCACGTCGCCGCGGTTCGGCTCGATGCTGAAGTGCGCCAGTTCCGGGTCCGGCTTGCCATCGGGCGTGTCGTCGAGGCTGTAGTGGTGGCGCGAGAAGTCCGACGCACCGATGGTCAACCGCGAGAAGCTCAGGCCGAGCCCGCCGTCCTCGCGGCCGAACAGTTCCTTCAGCAGCGCGTCGCGCTGGCCGGCGTCGAGCTTGTGCTGGATCAGCCAGGCCGAGGAATCGGTCAGCGACGCGCCGAAGCCGACCATTTCCTGGAAGCGCTGCGCATCGTCGACGGCGATGTGCGGGCCCCTGGACGCGCCCTCGCCGAAGCGTGCCGGCGTCGACGGCGCGAGCGCGCGGGCGTGGTCGGCGGTGGTGATCCATACCGCGACGTCCGGACCGGCGGCGGCAGGTTGCGCCTGCGCGCGCGGCGCGAGCGAGGACACCAGCGCGGCGAGGCTGGCGAGCAGCAGGCCGGAACGCCTGCGGGACTGTCTGTTCATGCGGATTCCTTCGGGTGCGGACGGCGGTGCGGGGTCGCGAACCCCTCCCGGAATCCGCGCAAAGCGGGTGCTGCAATGCAGCGAGACTCGTCGCGCCGGTGGGCGCATGCCAAGCAAATTCAATCCTGTGCCCCGTGCCATCTCACGGTTGTTAGGGATTTGTTGACAGCCCATTGGAGCTTGTATATGACAGCGCTGTCAACAACGGTCGGAGAGGGACCAGATGCACAACTTCAATCACACGACGGGCGCGGCCCCGTCCGCGCAAACCCGCGCGCTGCGCAGGCGGCATCTGGCCATGGCGTGCTGCCTGGCGCTCGCGCTGCCGGCCGCGGCGCACGCCCAGCAGGCGGAACCGTCCGGACAGAGCGTCGAAACCCTCGACACCGTCCGCGTCACCGGCATCCGCGCCGCCATCGCCACGGCCGTCGAGACCAAGAACGAATCCACGTCGATCGTCGAGGCGATCTCCGCCGAGGACATCGGCAAGCTGCCCGACATCAGCATCGCGGACTCGATTTCGCGCCTGCCGGGCCTGACCATGCAGCGTCTCGACGGGCGCGGGCAGGTGATCCATATCCGCGGCATGTCCGAACAGTTCGCGGGCACGCTGCTCAACGGGCGCGAGCAGGTCACCACGGGCGACAACCGCGGCGTGGAGTTCGACCAGTATCCGGCCGAACTGATCCACGGCGTCACCGTCTACAAGACGCCCGATGCGTCGCTGGTGGGGCAGGGCCTGTCCGGCACCGTCGACATGCACACGGTCAAGCCGCTGTCCTTTTCCGAACGCCAGGTCGTGTTCAGTGGCCAGGGCGAGTACAACTCGCTCGGCGAGCTGACCAAGGGCGGGAACGACAAGGGCTACCGCGTCTCGGCGTCGTACGTGGACCAGTTCGCCGACGACACCATCGGTTTCGCGATCGGCGTGGCGCGGATGGACGCGCCCTTCCAGGAGAAGCACTACAAGTCCTGGTGGTGGGCCAATACCGACCTGTGGGGCACTCCCCAGGCTGGCAAGCCTGTCGACGCGATCGCCCTGCAGGGCGCCGAAGGCTGGGTCAAGTCGCGCGACATGACCCGCGACGGCGTGATGGCCGTACTGGAGTTCAAGCCCAACGACACCTGGCACAGCACCTTCGACGTCTACCACTCCAAGTTCGACCAGACGGAGTGGATGCGCGGCGTGATGTGGACCAACGACCCGTGGTGGAACAACGGGGCGGCGACCTACTCCAATGCCAACACCACGAACTACCACGGCGTGCCGGTGGTCACCAGCGGCACGCTGAGCGGTATCGAGCCGGTGGTGCGCAACGACGACAACCAGCGCGAATCCAAGCTGTTGTCGGCCGGCTGGAACAACGAGGTCAGGTTCGAGCCGTTCACCCTCACCACCGACATCAGCTATTCGCGCGCCGAGGTCCACGAGTCCAAGCTGGAGACCTACGCTGGCATGCTGGGCGGCCTGGACGTGGACTTCCGCGTGCCGCTCACCGCGGGCTACGGTCACTACGCGTTGCCCGACCTGTCCGACCCGGGCAGCGTCTACCTGCGCGACCCCCAGGGCTGGGGCCACGATGGCCGGCTGGAGAATTCCTGGCAAAAGGACACGCTGAAGGCGTTCCGGGCCGAACTGAACCGCGAAGTGGCATCCTCCGACTTCCTGCGCAGCTGGGATCTCGGCGTGCACTACGGCAAGCGCACCAAGAGCAAGCGGGCGGACGTGTACTTCGCCGACCTGCCGGATCGCGAGCCCACCCTGGTCGACCCTGCGTTGCTGTTCTCGCCGACCGACCTCAACTTCGCCGGCATGGGTCGCGTGATGTCGTTCGATCCGCGCGACATGCTCGCGCGCTACTACGACGTCTACCTCAGCGAGTCCAACGACGACCTGCAGAAGGACGCCGTGACCGAAGAGAAGATCAAGACCTTCTACTTCAAGGCCAACCTGGACATGGACCTGACGGACACCGTGCGCCTGCGCGGCAACGCCGGCGTGCAGTACATCAAGACCGACCAGCGCTCCACCGGCGTCGTGTTCGACCAGGGCGAGCTGACCGTCGGCTCCGCGGGCGCCAGCTACGGCGACATCCTGCCGAGCCTCAACCTGGTGGCCGATTTCGGCAACGGCTGGAACGTCCGCTTCGGCGCGGCGCGCGAACAGATGCGTCCGCGCATCAACGACATGGGCGCCTACGCCAGCGTCGGCGTCGACGAGCAGGCGCGTGAATGGGTCGGCAGCGGCGGCAACCCGGCATTGCAGCCCTATCGCGCCAACGCCTACGACCTGTCGATCGAGAAGTATTTCGGCGACGCCAGCTACGTGGCGGCGGCCCTGTTCTACAAGGACATGGTCTCGTACGTCTATACCCGCGAAGTCCGCTTCGACTTCACCGGCTACGACTACGAAGGCACCTTGCCGCCGCTCTCCAACTGGGGGCGATTCACCATGCCCGACAATGGCAGCGGCGGCTACATGCGCGGCCTGGAGCTGAGCACGGCGCTGGGCGGCGAACTGATCAGCGACGCGCTCGAAGGCTTCGGCGTCCTGGTCAACGCCTCGTACACGGAATCGTCGATGGATCCGGGCAGCGGCTCGCGGGATACCTTCCCTGGCCTGTCGAAGATCGTCGCCAACGCCACCGTCTACTACGAGAACAACGGCTTCTCGGCCCGCGTCAGCCAGCGGTTCCGCGATCCGTACCGCGGCGAGTACGGCAGCCGCTTCGGCCAGCGTACCTACCGGTACACGACCAACGAGCGCGTGATCGACCTGCAGCTGGGCTACGACTTCCCGGAGTCGAGCGCGTTGAGCGGCCTGTCGATCCTGTTCCAGGTCAACAACGTCAACAACGAGCCGTTCCGCACGGTGGTCAGCGATTCCAACGGGCTGGGCCTGTTCTTCCCCGAGGAATACACCGAGTACGGCCGCCAGTACCTGATCGGCTTCCGCTACAAGCTGTGATCGCACGGGGCCGTCGATAGTCGCAGTACCTGACGGGATGCGGGGCACGGCCTCGCATCCCGTCGATTTTCGTCCGCGCGGATCCTGTCGGGGATCGCACACGCGCCGCAATGGAAGAGGGAGACACGAGTGAATCCGATCCGAATGACCCTGCTGGGGGCCGGCCTGATGGCGTGCCTGTCGTGCACGCCGCAGAAGGACGCCGAGCCGAAATCGGCCTCGACGGCGGCGAACGATGCCGCGGAACTGAAGGACTGGCCGGCGCTGCAGAGCCGTTTCGCCAAGGACCCCGCGATCGAGGCGCGCGCGGCCGAGATCCTCGCCGGCATGACGCTGGAGCAGAAGATCGGCCAGATGGTGCAGCCGGAGATCAAGTCGATCACGCCGGACGAGGTGCGCCGGTACTACATCGGCTCCGTCCTCAATGGCGGCGGCTCCTGGCCGGCGATGAACAAGCACGCAAAGGTCCAGGACTGGGTGGCGCTGGCCGACGCCTACTACGACGCGTCGATGGGCACCGACATGAAGATCCCGGTGCCGGTGATCTGGGGCACCGACGCGGTGCACGGCCACAGCAACGTCTTCGGCGCCACCATCTTCCCCCACAACATCGGCCTGGGCGCCGCGCACGACGTCGAGCTGATCGAGCGCATCGCCGAGGCCACCGGCCAGTCCACCCGCGCCACCGGCGTGGCGTGGACGTTCGCGCCGACCGTGGCGGTCGCGCAGGACGCGCGCTGGGGCCGCACCTACGAGAGCTATTCCTCGCATCCGGCGCTGATCCGCGAATACGCCGCCGCCTACGTCAAGGGCATGCAGGGCGTGCTGGACAAGGACGGCAACGTCGTCGCCACCGCCAAGCACTTCATCGGCGACGGCGCCACCGACGGCGGCAAGGACCAGGGCAACGCGCTGGTCACGCAGGCGCGGATGATCAACGTCCACGGCCAGGGCTACTACGGCGCGATCGAGGCCGGCGTGCAGACGGTGATGGCCTCGTTCAACAGCTGGAACGACGTCGCCGCCGGCAAGGACTACGGCAAGATGCACGGCGCGCGCGACCTGCTGACCGTGGCGCTGAAGGAGAAGATGGGCTTCGACGGCTTCGTCGTCTCCGACTGGAACGGCATCGGCCAGGTGGCCGGCTGCAGGGACGACAGCTGCCCGCAGGCGATCAACGCCGGCATCGACATGGTGATGGTGCCCGACGCGTGGAAGTCGTTCATCGCCAACACCGTCGCGCAGGTGGAGTCGGGCGAGATCCCGCAGGCGCGCATCGACGACGCGGTCACCCGCATCCTGCGCGTCAAGCTGCGCGCCGGCCTGTGGGACCACAAGCCATCGGCCAGCCGACATGCCGGCAAGCCCGAGTCGCTGGTGCACCGCGACCTGGCCCGCCGCGCCGTGCGCGAGTCGCTGGTGCTGCTGAAGAACGACGGCGGCGCGCTGCCGTTGAAGCAGGGCACGCGCGTGCTGCTGGTCGGCAAGAGCGCCGACAGCATCTCCAACCAGACCGGCGGCTGGTCGCTGACCTGGCAGGGAACCGACAACACCAACGCCGACTTCCCCAACGCCGACAGCATCGCCGCCGGCCTGCGCGAGCAACTGGGCGAAGGCAACGTCGTCCTGCGCGCCAGCGCCGAGGGCGTGGATCCGGCCAGCTACGACGTCATCGTCGCCGCCATCGGCGAAACGCCCTACGCCGAGACCAACGGCGACATCGTGCCGTCCGACACGATGGCGCACAGCCGCCGGCATCCGGAGGACCTGGCGGTGCTGAAGGCCGCCGCGGCCACCGGCAAGCCGGTCGTCACGGTGTTCCTGTCAGGCCGCGCGCTGTACGCCAACGACCTGATCAACCTGTCCAGCGGCTTCGTCGCCGCGTGGCTGCCGGGCACGGAGGGCAAGGGCGTCGCCGACGTGCTGGTGGCCGGCGCCGACGGCAAGCCGGCGCACGACTTCCGCGGCAAGCTGACGTTCCCGTGGCCGGCGGTGGCCTGCCCGACGGCCGACAGTGCGCCGCAGTTCGCGCTGGACGCGGGCCTGCGTTACGGCGACGCGACGACCGTGGGCAAGTTGCCGGAGGACGGCGCGACGCGCTGCGGCGAAGCCACCGCGCTGGGCGTGTTCAACCTGTCCGACATCGCGCCCTTCACGCTGCAGATCGCGGCGGGCGGCGACGAACGGGCCGTCGGCGACGACCTGAATGCCACCCTGCGCTGGCCGCAGGCCAGCCCCGCGCTGCAGGTCGCCACCGTGCAGGTCAACACCCAGCAGGACGCCAAGGAAGTGACTTGGCTGGCGCCGGCGCGCTTTTTCGCCCGCAACCCGTCGAAGAACAACCTGGCGGCGATGGCGACCGCGCGCGGCGCGGTCCAGTTCGACGTGGTGGTCCGGCAGGCGCCCGCGAAGCCGGTGCAGTTCACCCTGGGCTGCGGCGCCGGTTGCGGCGCCAGCCTCGACCTGACCGCGACGTTCTCCGGCGATGCCGTCGGCAGGAAGCAGACCGTCAAGGTGCCGCTGGCCTGCTTCGGCAAGCTCGGCGCCGACCTGACCGGCGTGGACACGCCCTTCGGCATCGCCGCCGATGCGCCGTTCGCCGCCGCCTTCACCAACATCCGGGTGGTGGCCGGCGCGGCGGACGACGCCGACGCGGTGAAGTGCGCGCAGTAGCGCCTCGCCCGGCGCCTCCGCGGCCTTGCCGCGGGGGCGCTGACGCAGTGCAAGTTGCAATCGCGCGGCGGCCCCGTAGGCTGGCCGTTCCGTCCGGGCCCGGACTCCGATTCCCCTCCAGCAGGCAACCCCCTCCATGACCACACAAACCACCCGATGGTCGCAGTTCGGCGTGCTGATCACCGTGTTCTTCTTCTGGGGCTTCGTCGCCGCCAGCAACGACATCCTGATCCCGGTGTTCAAGAAGGCGTTCAACCTGACGCAGACGCAGAGCCAGTACGTGGCGTTCGCGTTCTACGTGGCCTACACCGTGGGCTCGCTGATCTACGTGGCGGTCTCCAAGGTCATCGGCCTGGACCTGCTCAACAAGATCGGCTACAAGAACGGCATCTGCGTGGGCCTGGTGATCTCGGCGCTGGGCACGCTGCTGTTCTACCCGGCGGCCAACACCGGCTCGTTCAACCTGATGCTGTCGGGCCTGTTCATCGTCGGCCTGGGCTTCTCGCTGCAGCAGATCGCCGCCAACCCGCTGGCCATCGTCATGGGCGATCCCAAGACCGGCGCGCAGCGCCTGACCATGGCCGGCGGCGTCAACAACTTCGGCACCACCATCGGTCCGCTGCTGGTCAGCGTGGCGATCTTCGGCAGCGTGCTGAGCGGCAATACCGAAGCCAGCATCGAGAGCGTCAAGACGCCGTACCTGGTGCTGGGCGTGGTCTTCATCCTGGTGGCGATCTTCCTGAAATTCTCCTCGGTGCCCAACCACATCGACCTGGAAGGCGTCACCGAAAGCGAGGCGCAGGACGCCGGCAAGCTGATTCACAAGAAGTCGGCGCTGGCCTATCCGCAGCTGGTGCTGGGCATGCTGGCGATCTTCGTCTACGTCGGCGTGGAAGTGTCCACCATCGCCAACCTGCCGGCGTACCTGGAGTCGGAGCAGGGACTGGGCCTGGAGACCTCGCAGATCGCGCCGTTCGTGTCGCTGTACTGGGCCAGCCTGATGATTGGCCGCTGGGGCGGCGCGGCGGGCGCGTTCAACGTCGGGTCCGGCGCCAAGCGCTGGCTGACGCTGCTGCTGCCGTACGTGGCGTTCGGTGTGTTCCTGGCCGTCAACGCCATCATGAAGCACGAGGTCTCGCAGTTCTTCGGCTACGCCGCGGTGATCGTGCTGATGATCCTGGCCACGCTGGCGAGCAAGGGCAACCCGGCGCGCATGCTGCTGTACTTCGCCGCCTGCGGCATCGCCGCGTTGCTGATCGGCATGTTCACCACCGGCTGGACCAGCGTGGTCGCCTTCATCAGCGTGGGCCTGTTCTGCAGCACGATGTGGCCGTGCATCTTCGCGCTGGCGATCACCGGCCTGGGCGACAAGACCAACCAGGGCAGCAGCCTGCTGATCATGATGATCATGGGCGGCGCGTTCATCCCGGTATTCCAGGGCTGGCTGGCAGACCAGCACGGCATACACATGAGTTTCATCGTCGGCGTTGCCTGCTTCGCGTATCTGGTGTTCTACGCCACCGCCGCTACCCGCACGCTGCGCCGGCAGGGCATCGACCTGGACAAGCTGGCCGCCGGCAGCGGCCACTGAGTGCGATGCGCGCCGGCGAGCGACCGGCGCGCATCCTCCAAGCCACCGGGCCACTCTCCAGTCCGGTGGCTTTCTTTCGCCAGGACCACGTCTTCTGTTTCGCGGTAGAGCGGGCCATGCCCGCGATGCTTTTCCTGCAACCGTCCGGAAAGCGAAAAGCATCGCGGGCATGGCCCGCTCCTACCAGGAAATTCCGTGGCACGAGTCGTGCCCGATCGCGAACCGGCCGAACGATGCACGTGATGCCCGTGCGATCCCGCTTGGCGGGACGCCATCGTCCGATACGCCAGCATCCACGCCGGTTGGCCGGCCGCTGTCCGTCACGCCCCCGTCGCAGCCGTGGCGGCGAACGATGAAATCAGCCGAGGCAGGGCGCCCGCAGCTGAACACGGCCTCCGGAACGGGTGGCGAGGGCTGGCATCTCGGCGATCCGCCGCCATATCCCTCCCGGTAGCCGGTGCTCCCGCCGGCCGGACCCGTTATCGTCAGCCGATGCCGCTGGATGCCTTCCACCCTGCCGTCGCGCGCTGGTTCCGGCGCACCTTCCCCGGCGGCCCCACGCCGGCGCAGCAGGCCGCCTGGCCGCGGATCCACGCCGGGCGGCACACGCTGGTGGCCGCGCCGACCGGCTCCGGCAAGACCCTGACCGCGTTCATGGCCGCGCTCGACGATCTGGTCCGGCGCGGGCTGGAATTGCCCGGGGGCCTGCCGGACGAAACGGCCGTGGTCTACGTGTCGCCGCTGAAGGCGCTGTCGAACGACATCGCGATCAACCTGGAGGCGCCGCTGGTCGGCATCCGCGAGGAACTGGCGCGGATGGGTCTGCCCGACGTGCCCCTCCGCACGGCGGTGCGCACCGGCGACACGCCGTCGTCCGAGCGCGCGAAGGCGTTCCGCGTGCCGCCGCACATCGTCGTCACCACGCCGGAATCGCTGTACGTCCTGCTGGGCTCGGCGTCCGGGCGGCGGATGCTGTCCAGCGTGCGCACGGTGATCGTGGACGAGATCCACGCCGTCGCCGGCAGCAAGCGCGGCAGCCACCTGGCGCTGTCGCTGGAGCGCCTGCAGGCGCTGTGCGAACGGCCGCCGGTGCGGGTGGGCCTGTCCGCCACGCAGAAGCCCATCGACCAGGTGGCGCGCTTCCTCGCCGGCGTCGATGCCGACGGCACGCCGGTGCCGTGCGGGATCGTCGACATCGGCTACGGCAAGCAGCGCGACCTGGCGCTGGAACTGCCGCCCACGCCGCTGGCCGCGGTGATGTCGAACGACCAGTGGGAACAGGTCTACGACCGCGTGGCCGAACTCGTGCGCGCGCACGCGACCACGCTGGTGTTCGTCAACACCCGGCGCATGGCCGAGCGCGCCGCGCGCCACCTCGGCGAACGGCTGGGCAAGGAGCGCGTGGCCGCGCACCACGGCAGCCTGGCGAAGGAAGCGCGGCTGGACGCGGAACAGCGGCTCAAGCAGGGCGCGCTGGACGTGCTGGTGGCGACGGCTTCGTTGGAGCTGGGCCTGGACATCGGCGACGTCGACCTGGTCTGCCAACTGGGCACGCCGCGTTCGATCGCGGCCTTCCTGCAGCGCGCCGGGCGCTCGGGCCACGCGGTGGGCGGGATTCCGAAGGCGCGCCTGTTCCCGCAGTCGCGCGACGAACTGGTCGAATGCGCCTCGCTGCTGGACTGCGTGCGCCGCGGCGAACTGGACGCGCTGCGCATCCCGGTCGCGCCGCTGGACGTGCTGGCGCAGCAACTGGTCGCCGAGACCGCCAGCCAGGAATGGGACGAGGACGCGCTGTACGCGCTGGTCCGCCGCGCCGCGCCGTACGCGGACCTGTCGCGCGAGGACTACGCCGCGGTGGTGAAGATGCTGGCCGAGGGCTTCAGCAGTCGTCGCGGCGCGCGCGCCGGCTACGTCCACCGCGACGCCGTGCACCGGCGCCTGCGCGAGCGCAAGGGCGCGCGGATGACCGCGCTGATGTCCGGCGGCACCATCCCCGACACCGGCGACTACGCGGTGGTGCTGGAGCCGGACGCGCACACCATCGGCACGGTCAACGAGGACTTCGCCGTCGAGAGCCTGTCCGGCGACGTGTTCCAGCTCGGCAACGCCAGCTACCGCATCCTGCGCGTGGAACCCGGGCGCGTGCGCGTCGAGGACGCCAAGGGCGCGCCGCCGAACATCCCGTTCTGGCTGGGCGAGGCGCCGGGCCGCAGCGACGAACTCTCGGCCGGCGTGTCGCGCCTGCGCGAGGACGTGGCCCGCGTGATGGACGCCGGCGGCGCGGAGGCCGCGCTGGCCTGGCTGCGGCGGGAAGTGGGGCTGGACGAGGAGGCCGCGCGCCAGATCGTCGACTACCTGGGCAAGGCATTGGCCTCGCTGGGCGTGCTGCCGACGCAGCGGCGGATCGTGCTGGAGCGCTTCTTCGACGAATCCGGCGGCACCCAGCTGGTGATCCATTCGCCATTCGGCAGCCGGCTCAACCGCGCCTGGGGCCTGGCGCTGCGCAAGCGCTTCTGCCGCCAGTTCAACTTCGAGCTGCAGGCGGCGGCGACCGAGGACGCCATCATCCTGTCGCTCTCGACCAGCCACAGCTTCCCGCTGATCGAGGTCTCGCGCTACCTGCATTCGTCATCCGCGCAGGACGTGCTGGTGCAGGCGCTGCTGGACGCGCCGCTGTTCGGCGTGCGCTGGCGCTGGAACGCGACCACCGCGCTGGCGCTGCCGCGCTTCGTCGGCGGGCGCAAGGTGGCGCCGCAGTTGCAGCGGATGAAGTCCGAGGACCTGCTGGCCACCGTGTTCCCTGACCAGGTGGCCTGCCTGGAGAACATCGTCGGCGAGCGCGAGATCCCCGACCATCCGCTGGTCGCGCAGACGCTGGACGACTGCCTGCACGAGGCGATGGACACGGATGGCTGGCTGGCGCTGCTGAAGCGGATGGAGCGCGGCGAGGTCGAGGTGGTCGCGCGCGACCTGCCGCTGCCGTCGCCGCTGTCGGCGGAGATCGTCAACGCGCGCCCCTATGCCTTCCTCGACGATGCGCCGCTGGAAGAGCGCCGCACGCAGGCGGTGCAGAGCCGCCTGTACCGCGAGGCCGAATCGGCCGACGACCTCGGCACGCTCGACGGCGGCGCGATCGCGGCCGTGCGCGAGGAGGCGTGGCCGCAACCGCGCGGCGTCGACGAGATGCACGAGGCGCTGGTCGCGGCGGGTGCGTTCACCGGCGACGAAGCGGCGTCCAACGGCGAGTGGCTCGGCTGGCTGCAGGCGCTGGCGGACGACGGCCGCGCGTGCCGGTTCGGCGACGCGCCGTCGAACCGCGGCGGCCTCTGGCTGGCGGCCGAGGCGCGGCCGATGCTGGAAGCGCTGTTCCCGCAGGCCGCGTTCGTGCCCGACGTCGCGGTGCCGGAGGAATACCGGCAGGCGGCGTGGTCGCGCGAGACCGCGGTGCGCGAACTGCTGCGCGCGCGCCTGGGCGTGCTGGGCCCGGCGAGCGCGCAGGCGCTGGCCGAGGCGGCGACGCTGCCGCTGGCGGACGTCGAACAGGCGCTGATGGCGTTGCAGGGCGAGGGCTACGTGATGCAGGGCCGCTTCACGCCCGGCGCCGAGGTGCAGGAGTGGTGCGAGCGCCACCTGCTGGCGCGCATCCACCGCTACACCATCGGCCAGCTGCGGCGCGAGATCGAACCGGTCTCGCCGCGCGACTTCCAGCGCTTCCTGTTCGAATGGCAACACGTCGCCGGATCCGAGCGGCTGGCGGGCTCCGAGGCGCTGGCCGGCGTGCTGGCGCAACTGGAAGGGTTCGAGGCGCCGGCCACGACCTGGGAGGCCGACCTGCTGCCGGCGCGCCTGCGCGGCTACGCCCCGCACTGGCTGGACGAACTGTGCGTGGCCGGGCGGGTGACGTGGATGCGCCTGCGTCCCGTCGCCACGGACGCCGGCACGCGCGGTCCCGCCACGCTGCACGCGACGCCGGTGGTGTTCCTGCCGCGCCGGCAGGCGGCGCTGTGGATGGGCCTGGCGGCGACGCCCGCGGACGGGACCGAGTTCGGTTCGCGCGCCGGCAAGGTGCTGGCGCACCTGGGCGCGCAGGGCGCGTCGTTCTTCGACGAGATCGCCGACGCCACCCACCTGCTGCGCCCGGAACTGGAAGACGCGCTGGCCGAACTGGTCGCGCGCGGGCGCGCGCACTGCGACAGCTTCGCCGGCCTGCGCGCGCTGCTGGTGCCGCCGTCGCACCGCGACGGCCAGGGACGGCGCCGCCGCAAGCCGGCCTGGGGCGTACAGGACGCCGGCCGCTGGACGCTGGTGCGCGCCGCCGCCGAGCCGCCGTCCACGGAAACGCAGGCGCAGGCGGTCGAACACGCGGCGCGCGTGCTGCTGCGCCGCTACGGCGTGGTGTGCTGGCGCGTGCTGGAGCGCGAAGCCGGCTGGCTGCCGCGCTGGCGCGAGCTGGTGCGCGTGTACCGCCGGCTGGAGGCGCGCGGCGAGATCCGCGGCGGGCGCTTCATCACCGGCATCCCGGGCGAACAGTTCGCCCTGCCGGACGCGGTGGCCGCGCTGCGCCGCGTGCGCCGCACGGCGCCGGGGACCGCGCAATGGGTCGTGACCGGCGCGTCCGATCCCGCCAACCTGCACGGCACCGTGCTGCCCGGCGACAAGCTGCCGCGCGTGCCGGGCAACCGCGTGCTCTACCGCGATGGCGTCGCCGTCGCGGTGCTGGCGGCGGGACGCGTCGAACTGCTGGGCGACGCGGACGATCCGGTACTGGCGAAGGAAGCCGGGGTGCGGCTGCACAACGCATGGCGCGGCGAGCATGGCGTCGCCGTGCCGGCGGACGTGGCGCATGGGTTGCCGGGCGCACGGCAGGCGTAGCCGCTTCGGGTCCCGTGCAGGTTGATGCGGGTTCGTCCAGAGCAACGTGTCCTCTTCTTCGCGCGGCGTGCGGCGGGGCGATCTTCCGCCGCGTGTCGGGCGTCTTTCCTTCCTGCGGATATGTCGGCGGAGCAAAGCATCCGCGATGCGGCGACGGTGACCAGCCAGGTTCGTTCCTTTCCTTTCTCCTTTCCGCCACTTCGACCAAGCCGGGACGGTTCCCCGGCTTCCGATTCGTGGATCGTGGATCGGCGGGAATGCCGTGTTCCGCTGAACGGGATGCCGCTCGCCGCGTCGTACCGTTGACGGCCTGTACACAGCCCTTGGCTAAAGCTCGACGCGACCCAAGCGGAAGGCGCTTTCGCCCATGAACGTGGACTCCCACCGGCTGTTGCACTTCGACCCGGACCGGCGCCGGCACGGGATCGCCCGCGCCGCCGCGAACACCTGCGTGCGCCGGACGAACGACGGTTCCGGCCCTCGGGCCGCGGCGGAAGGCATGCGGAAGGAATGCCGCGAGGCATCGTCGTGAACATCGTGGCGCCGCCGGGCGAGGTGCACGAGATTTCCCCGGAACTGCTGGGGTTCGGGATCGGCGTGTTCCAGGCGGTCCTGACCGGCGAGATGACGCCGGCCGAGTCGGAGGAAGAGGACCTCGCGATGGCGGGCGTGCACACCGTGGTGCAGCAGGTCGCCGGGCATGGCCTGTCCGGCGAGGAGGAAGTGTCGCTCGTCCTGCGCGTGGTGGCGTTCGCCGACCTGCTGGAACGCGCCAGCCAGGATCCGCGCACGGAGGTCCACCTGGCGCCGCGCACCGGCGGCGTGGGCATCTCCGAGCAGTTCCTGGCGGCCGCGGCGCGCGCGAGCCTGGTGTGCTCCGCCGAAGGCCGCTACCGCTACGACCTGGACAGCGTCGCGCGCCACCTCCTGCACTGACTCAGTCCGGCGCCTTGGCCGGCACGAACGGCGACACCGGATCGCTGGCGGGGAACGTCTCCTCCAGCGCGTGGTCCTGGTTGTCGCTCTCGTGTTCCTTGCGCTCCTTGCGCTGGGCGGGCGTCTCGTCGCAGTCGCGATCTTCCTGGACGTCGGGCGGATCTTTCCTGTCTCTGGGCATCGGAGTTCTCCTGGTCGGTGGCGCGTGCGGCGGCTAGTCGGCGAGGGTGCGGGGATCGCGCGGCAGTTCGACGTCGACCTGCGGTTCGCGCGGCGGGTCCGGGCCGCCGGGCACGGCGTCGGGATCGTCGGGATGGCCGGGCGGTTGCGGTTCCGGCCTGTCCGGATCGATGGGATCGCTCGGCTTGCCGGGTTCCGACGGCGTGCCTGGCGCGGAGGGCTTGCCGGGTTCGCTCGGTTGGCCGGGCCGCGAGGGTTTCCCGGGCTCGCTCGGCTGGGGCGGTTGGCCCGCGTGGGCGGTCGCCATGATGTTCTCCTGGGGATCGGTGCCGGATGCACCATGCGCCCGGCGGCATGAAAAGGGTGTCGATCATCCGTTCGCCGCCGGTGGTTTGCGCCGCGTGCGGCCCGACGTTTTCCTGCCGGTCAGGCAGCCTGTACCTGTAGGAGCGACGTCAGTCGCGACCGTGATCCATCGGTGTCCCTGACGCCTGGTTTATCCCGTGATCCACACGTTCTCGTGGGCGGGGGACGTGCGGTCGCGACTGACGTCGCTCCTACAGGGGGGCGGTCATGGGGCGGTGCGTTGTTGTTGGATCCGGTTGCCGCGACGCGCTTCCGGGTCAACGCCAACCGCGCCTGCGTATCTTCCGGGATCAAGGGAACACGGACGTTGCATGCGCGCCCTGTCGAAGCGGCGTCGACGCGTGCGCGTCGGGCGTTCCGGAACCGCGCCGGATGCCCGCGCTAGTCGACCAGCGTTTCCAGCCGCACCACGAGTTCCTGCAGCGAGAAGGGCTTGCGGAGCAGGGGGCGCCCGGCGTGCCGGCGCGGCAGGGTGTGCGCGTGGGCGCCGGAGACGAAGATGAAGGGGATGCCGGACTCGGCCAGCCGGTCGGCGACCGGGAAGACGGGTTCGTCCTGGAGATTGATGTCGAGCACGGCCAGGTCGAAATGCGCCAGCCGCATCGCCGTCATCGCGCCCTCGACGGTGACGGCGCGGTCCACGCGGTAGTCCTGCGATTCCAGCAACTCCTCGACCATCTGCCCGAGCAGTGGGTCGTCCTCCACCAGCATGAGCCGCGGGTGCTCGCCGTGTCGTCGCTCGATCATCGGGGCGGCCCTCCTGTTTCCGTCGGGGCCGACTTTCACGAAACCGGGCTGACAAGCCGGTGAAATCGCGCGCATCGCAACGATTCCAGGTGGGGAAGGATTCATCTTGGTTCCGAGGCGGCGCGCATCGCGGGAACGCGCGCCACCGGGCGCGCTCCACGCGCCCCGTCCGCGCAGGTCACGGGCCCGTGCGAAGCCGCATCGTGAACGTGGTGCTGTCGTCGCCGGAAGCCACCTCCACGTCCCCGCCGTGCGCTTTCGCCACCTCGCGCACGACGAACAGCCCCAGGCCGAGGCTGGTGCGGTCGTCGCCGTCCTCGCCGCGGGTGCGGGGCGCGCCGCGGTGCAGCGGCTCGAACATCGTCGCCAGCGTGCTGGCGGGAATCGTGATGCCGTGGTTGTGCACGCGGATGGCGACCTGGCCGTCGCCGTCGCGCTCCAGCGCCACCGTCACGCGGCCCTGCGCCGCGCCGTACTTGACGGCGTTGTTCACCAGGTTGGCCAGCGCTTCGCGCAGCCGCGAGGCGTCGACGTCCACGTGGAGCGGGCCGTCCGTCTCGAGCACGATGCGCACGTCCGGCCAGGCCATGCGCAGCATCTCGACCTCGTCGCCGAGTTCGCCGGCCAGGTCGACGGGGCTGCGGGCGATGCGGATGCCGAATCCCAGCGAGGTGCGGCTGTAGTCCAGCAGGTCGTCGAGCAGCACGTTCATCCGCTTGCCGCTCTTGATCAGGCGCATCGCCTGCTTGGACAGCGGCGCGTCGCGGGCCATCTTCGACATCAGTTCGGAAGTGAGCAGGATGGCGTTGAGCGGCCCGCGCAAATCATGGCCCAGCACGCCCAGGAAGATCTGGCGCCACGCTTCCTCCTCCGCCGCGTAGTGGGCCACCGACTCGGCGACCGCCTGGTCGATGGCCTGGTTGAACCGCATCATGTCCTCGAACGATTCCGGGCCGGCGGGCTGCAGCGTGGACCACAGGCGCAGCACCGAGGCGCGCAGGGCGCGGTACTCGGCCACCAGGTGGTTGATGCTGAAGCCGGCCTTGGCGCGCAGCCCGCCGTGCCATTGCGCCGGCGACAGGGGACCGGGCGGGGTGTCGCGGTGCCCTTCCGCCCGCTGGATTTCTTCGCTCCTGCTCTGCGTACCGCGCAGGTCCGCCACGATCACCGCGAGGATCTGCGGGATGTGGTCGCGCAGCGCTTCGGGATCCAGTTGCAAGGGGTCGCGCAGCTGGGTGGATGCGAAGGCCTGGGCCGCGTCGGTGATGGCGTCGGCGTTCCGCTCGATGTAGTCGGCCAATCGCATCGCGGGCCCTTCCCCAAGGCAGGTCGGCCGAGTATGGACCGGTGCCGGTTGGCATGGGTTCACCTTCCTAAATCGGGCGGGCCTGCGGCGGGCGGAATGCGCACACCACGCCTTCACGCCGGCCGTGGCCAGCTTGGGGCCGAAGATTCGAGGAACGCACCGTGGACGTCCTTGCCGCCATCGCCGCCCCGTCCGTCTCCATCGTCGTGGGCACGCTGCTCTACGGTGTCGTGCTCGGCGTGGTGACCTTCATGGCGATGGCGGGTGTCCGCCGGCGCACGCGGGCGTTGGCGACGGCGGGCGCGTTCCTCGTCGCCCTGGCCGCCGGCTTCCAGTTGCTCTGATCGGAACGGCGGCCGGCGCGGTGTGACGCCGCCGTGCAGGACGCGTTGCGCGGCACGGCATCGCAGGGATGCGCTCGACGTTGTATGCGGGCCGATGCAGCGCTTTGGCTTCCATCCGAAACCGTGTCGCCTTGCGAACTGCGCCGGCGATGCGGCGCGGGAAATCCCGCCGGTGCGGCAGCGGGCCGCGTTTCGACGGTGCCGTCCTGCGCAGGCCTACAGCGTCACCGCGCCCCCCGACACCGTCAGCAGCGTGCCGGAGGTGTAGCTGGCCGTGTCCGCCGCCAGCATCACGTAGGCCGACGCCAGTTCCGCCGGCTGGCCGGGCCGGCCCATCGGCACGTGGCCGCCGAAGTCCTTCACTTCCTCCTCGGACATGCCGGCGGGAATGAAGGGCGTCCAGATCGGTCCCGGCAGCACGGCGTTCACGCGTATCCCCTTCTCCGCCAGGATGCCGGCCAGGCCGATGGTGAGGTTGGCGACCGCGCCCTTGGTCGCCGCGTAGGGCAGGATGTTGGGGCTGGGCTTCTTCGACTGCACCGAGGCGGTGTTGATGATGGCGGCGCCGGGCTGGAGGTGGGGCAGGGCGAGGCGGACGAGGTTGAACGGCGCGTGCACGTTGGTGGCGAAGGTCTTTTCCCATTCGTCCAGCGTGATCGTCTCGAAGTCCTCGTAATACTTCTGGTAGGCGGCGTTGTTGACCAGGATGTCGAGGCCGCCGAGCGTGTCGACGACCTGCCGGACCAGCTGTTCGGCCTGCGCCGGATCGCTGATGTCGCAGGCGTGCGTCACCGCCTTGACGCCGGCGTCGCGCACCAGCGCGGCGATGCGCGCGGCGTCGTCGCGCTCCGGGGGCAGGTGCGCGATGGCCACGTCGGCGCCCTCGCGCGCGTAGGCGATCGCCACGGCCGCGCCGATGCCGCTGTCGCCCCCGGTGATGAGCGCCTTCTTGCCCTGCAGCAGGCCGTGGCCCACGTAGCTCGCCTCGCCGTGGTCGGGCCGCGGGTCCATCTTCTCGGTCTTGCCGGGGAAGCGCTGCTGCTGCGGCTTGAAGGGCGGCTTCGGATAGTCGGGCACGGGCATGGACAGGTCCTCGCTGGAATCGCGGCCAGTATGCGAACGCTGCCATGAGGGCGGTGCGAACAGGACCGGCCGCCGTCGTCCACGCGGCGATTACATTCCGCGGTGGGGAGACGACTCTGCGCGCGCGCCGTATGGCACCGACGCGCTACCGACGATCGTGCGACGACGCGCGCCTGCGGACGTCTCACTTCCTGCTCACGCGTGCGGCGCTTGAATGGACACACGTCCCACCAGGTGCCGTCCTATGAAACGCACGCCGCCGCAGCACCGGCCCAACGAGCACAGCGACGCCGGCAAGGCCCACACGCCGGACAAGCTCCGCAACGAACGCGCGCCGTGGAAGGACCACGACCAGCCGGACGAGCCGCGCGACGGCAGGCCCGATCCGGAGCGCGACTATCCCGATGCACGGGACAGCGTCCCGCGCTGACCGGCGCGTCGCGCAGCCCGCACATCGCCTCGTCCTTGGCAATGGCCGGTTGAGGCGGAGCATGGCCGCCACCCGCGCGCGCATCCTTGTTCTTTGAAGCCGTCGGGCATCGAGGCCCGGCGCGGGTCCAGCCAGGCGAAGACGGTCAACGCGGAGAGCCTTGCCCGCCCGTCTCGATGCCGGCACCGAGACGTTCGAGCACGGCGGTGACCGAGGCCAGGTCGATGGGCTTGCGCAGGTAGGCGAACCCGCGGTACTGCGGCGGCAGGGTGCCGGCGTCGTAGCCGGTCAGCAGGACGGTGGGGATGCCCCGGCGGGCCAGTTCGTCCGCCAGCGGGAACGAGTTTTCCGTCCCGAGGTTCACGTCCAGCAGCCCGATGTCGGGCATCCTGCCCTCCGCGAACACGTGGAGGGCGGGCTGCACCTTCGGGAACGGCCCCAGCACGTCCGCGCCGAGGTCCTCCACCACGTCGCGGAGCACCGACGCGAGCAGATACTCGTCTTCGACGATCAGCACCTTCTTCCCGGCCAGGGACCCGGTCATGTCGTCCTCCAAGGTTCGCACCGCATTGTGGTGCAGCGTCCGTGAAGAGGGCGACCACGGCGCCGTGCAGGTGAGCGGAGGTCCGGAACCCAGCGTCGCGTGGCCGTGCGGTCGCCGTGGCGGCGGCGTCGCTGCGTTGATTCGCGCGCCGCCGGCACGGCAGGCCGGATTCCTCCGCGATGTCCTGCCGCGCACGTGCTGCCCCTCCTGCGCCGACGCGCACACACCGCGCGCGAACGTTCACACCACGGTTGACATGCTGATCACCCCACGCCGACTAGCGTCGCCCACATCCCAGGCGCAGGAAACGACACATGGCCGGCACCAGGCAGGCGGGCGACGATCCGGCGCGGATCGCGGCGATCGCGGCGGCGCGCAACACCGACAGCGGCCCGGCGGGCGAACCGCCGGACGGCGGCGACGACGTTCCGGCGCGCAGGATGTTCGAGACCCAGCAGCTCGCCGCGGCGATGCCGGCCAACGCCGCCAAGGCGGCCGAATACGACGCCGCGACGGCGGTGGCGCCGGAGGGGCAGCACGTCGCGCCGTCCTCGCCGCTCGCCGGCGCCAGCACGCTGTCCGAGTCCAACGCCGGCGGCAAGGCCGGCGAAGCTGCCCCGGTCGGCGTCAACCCGACCGTGGGGCCGCTGGACCGCGTGCGCACGGACGCCACCGGGCAGCGCCTGACCACCAACCAAGGCGTGCCGGTCGCGGACAACCAGAGCACGCTGAAGGCCGGCCTGCGCGGGCCGGCGCTGCTCAAGGACTTCATCCTCCGCGAAAAGATCACCCACTTCGACCACGAACGCATCCCCGAGCGCATCGTGCATGCGCGCGGCTCCGGCGCGCACGGTTACTTCGAGGCGTACGAGGCGCTCGCCGACCTCACCCGCGCGGCGCCGTTCCAGGCGGCCGGCAAGCGCACGCCGGTGTTCGTGCGCTTCTCGACCGTGGCCGGCGAGCGCGGCTCGAAGGACACCGCGCGCGACGTGCGCGGCTTCGCGGTCAAGTTCTACACCGAGGAAGGCAATTGGGACCTGGTGGGCAACAACATGCCGGTGTTCTTCATCCAGGACGCGATGAAGTTCCCCGACCTGGTGCACGCGCTGAAGCCCGAGCCGCACCACGGCATGCCGCAGGCGGCCTCGGCGCACGATACGTTCTGGGACTTCGTGTCGCTGATGCCCGAATCCACCCACATGCTGATGTGGGTGATGTCCGACCGCGCGATCCCGCGCAGCTACCGGATGATGCAGGGCTTCGGCGTGCACACCTTCCGCCTGGTCAACGCCGCGGGCGCGTCGGTGCTGGCGAAGTTCCACTGGACGCCGGTCCTGGGCACGCACGCGCTGGTGTGGGACGAGGCGGTCAAGATCAGCGGCGCGGACCCGGACTACCACCGGCGCGACCTGTGGGAGGCCATCGAGGCGGGCCACTACCCGGCCTGGGAACTCGGCCTGCAGGTGTTCTCCGAGCAGGACGCCGAGGGCTATTCGTTCGACGTGCTCGACGCCACCAAGCTCGTGCCGGAGGAACTGGTCCCGATCCGCCCGGTCGGCCGGCTGGTGCTGGATCGCAACCCCGACTATTTCTTCGGCGAGACCGAGCAGGTGGCGTTCTGCACCGCGCATGTCATCCCCGGCATCGACTTCACCAACGATCCGCTGCTGGCGGGCCGCATCCATTCCTACGTGGACACGCAGCTTTCCCGGCTGGGCGGGCCCAACTTCCACGAGATCCCGATCAACGCGCCGCTCGCGCAGGTGCACAACAACCAGCGCGACGGCCTGCACCGGCAGGCGACCCACCGCGGGCGCGTCGCGTACGAGCCGAACTCGCTGGCCGGCGGCTGCCCGTTCCAGGCCGGCGCGGCCGGCTTCGTGCCGTTCCCCGAGCCGGTGCGCGGCGACGAGGTGCGCGGCAAGCCCGAGCGCTTCGCCGAGCACTACCGGCAGGCGCGGCTGTTCCATGACAGCCAGAGCGCGGTGGAGCAGCGCCACATCGCCGCGGCGTTCCGTTTCGAGCTGAGCAAGGTCACGGTGCCGGCGATCCGGCAGCGGGTCGTGTCGATGCTGCTGAACGCCTCGCCCGAGCTGGCGCAGCGCGTCGCCGACGGGCTGGGCATGCCGCTACCCGAGCCGATGCCGCTGGCCGGCGCGCCGGTGCGCGAGGCGGAGGTGAAGGCTTCGCCCGCGCTGTCGCTGATGTCGATGCCCGGCGACGGCGGCATCGCGACGCGCAAGGTCGCCATCCTGGTGGCGGACGGCGTGAACGGCGACACCGTCGTGCTGCTGCAGCAGGCGCTGGTGGAAGCCGGCGCGGTGCCGCGGCTGGTCGGCCCGCGCATCGGCGTGGTCGAAAGCCTGGGCGCGCACGTGCTGGACGTGGACGCCTCGCTGGAGAATTCGCCCGGCTGCCTGTTCGACGGCGTGGCCATCCCGGACGGGGAGGTGGCGAAGCGGCTGGCGACCGACGGGCGCGCGGCCGAGTTCGTCAAGGACCAGTTCCGGCACTGCAAGACGCTGCTGGCGATCGGCAGCGGCGTGGACCTGCTGGAAGGCGCCGGCGTGCTGCGCGATCCCGACGACCCCGGGCTGCTCGTCGCCGAGGCATGCAACGGCCAGGCCGCGCGCGGCTTCATCGAGGCGCTCGCCCGCCATCGCCACTACGAGCGCGAAAAAGATCCCCCGCCGGTGTAGCTGCATGTCCTCTTCACCCGCCAGGGCGCACGGTGTCGCCCTTCCACCCTGGAGAACGGCATGAAAGTCGGCGACATGATGAGCGTGGACGTGTGCGTGGCCTCGCCCGGGGATTCCCTGCGGCAGGCGGCGTCGCTGATGGCGGACAACGACATCGGCAGCCTGCCGGTCGGCGAGGGCGGCAGGCTGGTCGGCTTCCTGACCGACCGCGACATCGCGGTGCGCGCCGTCGCGCAGGGCATGGGGCCGGAGACGCCGGTGCGCGAGGTGATGTCCGGCGACATCAAGTACTGCTTCGACGACGACGACGTCGAGGACGTGGCGCAGAACATGGCCGGCCTGGAAGTGCGCCGGCTGCCGGTGGTCGACCGCGACAAGCGGCTGGTCGGCATCGTGTCGCTGGGGAACTTCGCCCAGAGCGGCGACAGGCGCGCGTCGCAGGACCTGCTGGAAGGCGTCGCCGCCCGCCATTGAGGCCGCCGCGCGCGCGTTGACGCCGCGTTCGCGTCCTTCGGGCTACAACAGGATCGCCCGGTCCGCTCGAGCGCCGATGCCTTGCGGATCCGGGACCCTTCCAGCGGGCCCCGCCCGCCTTGCCTGGAGAGATGCGTGGAGTGGGTGTTCGCCCGGACGGCCGACGACGAAGCCTGGACACGGATGCCGCGCGGCCTGTCGCCGCGTGCGCGGAGCGGGAGGCGTACCCTCCGGCAGCGCCTGCGCGGGCGTTGTGCCGGCGATGGCGTCCGCGTCGCCCGCCCGAAGGCGCAGACGCACCTCGTCGTGATCACAGGTCTGCCAATGGCGGAGCGGGGCGCCGATCCGTCTTGCTGAGCGCGCACGGCACGCATCGGCGGATGATGCTGCGCGCGCCCATGGCGGCGGGCCTGCTGGCGCCCGCCGCGGCCCGCGCGGCCGCGGACCGCGTGCCCGTCGCCGATCCGCCGCCCGCCGCGGAGGTGTCCACGCAGATCCCGTGGCGCGACGTGGCCGACGGCGTCGCCGGCATCCCCGACGCGGTCGCGCAGGCCGCCGCGCGCTGGAGCGAATGGCTCGGCGCCGCATCGCCGCACCTGGCCGCGATCATGGCGGTGGCGCTGGCCGGCGCCGTGGCGCTGGTGGCGTGCCGCTACCTGCTGGAACCCCGCCTGTACGTGCGCGGCGCGCGGCTGTGGCCGGCGCACCCGCTGGCGGTGTCGCTGCCCGGGCTGGCGGCGGTGGTGGTGCAGACGCTGGTCGCGGCGACCGGGCTGTCCGTGCTGGGCCAGTTGCTCACGCTGGAGGCGGCGACGCCCTTCGTCCGCGGCCAGGTCACGCTGGTGGTGACGGTCTCCGCGCTGGCGGTCTTCGTGGCGGCGCTGGGGCGCGCCAGCCTGCGGCTGGTGTCCGGCACGCCCGATCCGGTGCTGGACGCGCCGCGGTTGCAACCGGTGGCGGCGTGGCTGGCCGGCCTGCTGGTGCTGGTGGCGGGGGTGGAGCGCAGCGGCTTCGTCCCGATGGCGGCCGATGGCGCGCCGTCGCCGCTCGCGCACCTGCTCGTCGCGCTGCTGTTCTGCACGATCGCCAGCCTGGCGCTGCTGCGGCTGGCCGCCGCCCTGCAGGTGAAGCCGGACGGATGGGGCGCGCGCGAACGCCGCGCCCACCACCTGCTGCGGCTGTTGCTGGCGCTGGGCTGGCTGCTGCTGGCGGTGGTGGCCGGCAGCCTCGTGCTGGGCTACGCGGCGCTGGCGGCGTTCCTGGCCAAGCAGGGGATCTGGAGCGTGATCGTACTCGCGTTCCTGCACCTGGTGTGGCGCGTCGTCCGCGACGCGAGCGACCTGCTGCTGTCGCGGCAGGACCTGATGGAACGGTGGTCGCGGCGATTGGGCATCGACGGGCGCCGGCTGCAGCAAGCGGTGATCGTGGTCGGCGGCGTGCTGGTGTTCATGGTGGCGAGCCTGGCGCTGGTGCTGCTGACGGCGCCCTACGGGCTGGGGCCGGACGACATGTTCGGCCGCGTGGTCGGCCGCGGCGGCAGCCTCGCCATCGGCGGCCTGGTCATCAGCCCCGGGCAGATCGTGCGGGCCCTGCTCCTGTTCGCGTGCGTAGCGCTGGTGGCGCGGCTGGTCGCGCGCTGGCTGGCCTGCCGGCTGCTGCCCACCACGCGGATGGACGCCGGCGTGCAGGCGTCGCTGACCTCCATCATCGGCTACGTCGGCGTGATCGTCGGCGTGGCCATGGCGCTGGCCGCGCTCGGCATCGGCATGGACCGCATCACCTGGGTGGTCAGCGCGCTGACGGTCGGCATCGGTTTCGGCCTGCAGGCGATCGTGCAGAACTTCATCTCCGGCCTGATCCTGCTGGCCGAGCGGCCGGTGAAGGTCGGCGACTGGGTGGTGGTCGGCGACGCCGAGGGCGACGTGCGCCGCATCAACGTGCGCGCCACCGAGATCGCGCTGCCGGACCGCACCGTGGTGCTGGTGCCGAATTCCGAACTGATCACCAAGGTCGTGCGCAACCGCACGTTCTCCAGTGGCGACGGCCTGGTCAAGATCCTGCTGCCGTTGCCGGCGACGGCCGACGTGGCCAACGCCGTGCGCCTGGTCGGCGAGGTAGTCAACGCGAACCGCGACCTCAAGTCCGCGCCGGCGCCGCTGGTGCAGGTGGAGGAGGTCCGCGACAACAAGGTGTGGCTGGGCATCTCCGGCCACGTCGACGGCCCGCGGCAGGTGACCCGGATCCGCGCGGAACTGCTCTACCAGCTGGTGGAACGGCTGCAGGGCGAGGGCATCGCCCTGGTGTAGGGGTTCAGTTGCGCACCTGCAGCGACACCAGCCCGTCCTCGTCGCCGTCGATGAAGGCGGCCACGCGGGTGCCGGTGGCGCGGAACACCAGGTCCACGCGCTGGTCGCCGACGACGAGGTCGTGGATCACCACGTCCTGGATGCCGGGCGGCAGTTCCGGCCGCTGCACGTGGATCGTGCGCGAGACGCCGTCCACGTCCACGCCGAGGCAGGACTGCAGCAGCATGAACGCCGAGCCGGCCGCCCACGCCTGCGGCAGGCAGGCGACCGGGTAGGCCACGGGCGGCGCGCCCTGGGTGCGGGCGAAGCCGCAGAACAGTTCCGGCATGCGCATGTCGAAGTGCACCGCCGCCTCGAACGCGCCCCGCAACAGCCGCGTGGCCGCGCCGCGCACGCCCTGGCGCGCCATCCCGCTGGCGCAGATCGCCGAATCGTGCGGCCAGACCGAGCCGTTGTGGTACGAGATGGGGTTGAAGCGCGATTCGCCGCGCGCCACCGTGCGCACGCCCCAGCCGGTGAAGAACGCCGGCGACATCAGCTGCTGCGCCACCGCGGCGGCGCGTTCCGGCGGCGGCACGCCCATGTACAGCAGGTGGCCGGCGTTGCTGGTGCGCACCGCGCACAGGCGCCCGTCGCCGTCCAGCGCCAGCCCGTAGTAGGCCAGGTCGGGCATCCAGAACAGTTTCTCGATGGCCGCGCGCAGTTCGCCGGCGCGGCGCGCCCAGTGCGACGCCGCGCGCGTGTCCCAGCGTTCGCCCAGCTCGGCCATCGTGCGCAGCGCCGCGTGCGCGTAGCCCTGCACCTCGACCAGCGCGATCGGCCCCTGGGCGAGCGTGCCGTCGGCATGGAACACCGAGTCGCCGCTGTCCTTCCAGCCCTGGTTGGCCAGCCCGCGGTCGCTCGCGCGCGCGTACACCAGCAGGCCGTTCGGGTCCGCGTCGCAGACGCGCTCGATCCACTGCACGGCCGCCAGCAGCGCCGGCCACAGCGCCTGCACGGTCTCGATGTCGCCGGTGCGCCGCAGGTAGGCGCCGGCCAGGGCGACGAACAGCGGCGTCGTGTCCACGCCGCCGTAGTACAGGCCGAACGGCAGTTCCTTCAGCGCCGACATCTCGCCCTTGCGCGTCTCGTGCATGATCTTGCCCGGCGCGGCGTCCAGGAACGGCGATTCCTCCTTCGCCTGGTGCTCGGCCAGGAACGCGAGCACGCCCTTGGCCAGCCCCGGGTCCAGCCACAGCGTCTGCAGCGCGGTGATCACCGCGTCGCGGCCGAACGGCGTGGAGAACCACGGGATGCCCGCGTAGGGATACGGGCCGGTGTCCAGTTCGCTGGTCAGCAGGGCCAGGTCCGAGCGCGAGCGGCGCATCCACTGGTCGAACAGCGGGCCGCCGCTGGCCACCCGCGCGCCGCGGCGCTGCCGGCGGCGCATGCGCCGGCGCGCGTTCGACGCCTCGTTGCGGTAGCGCTCGCGGGTGGGCAGCCCTTCGCTGGCCACGCCGATTTCGGTGTACAGCTCGTCCGACGCGCCGGCCTCCAGCGTCAGCACGATCTCCAGCACGCCCGGCGCCACCGGCGACGGCGGCCGCGAGAACAGCAGCGACGACGCGCGTTCGACGCCGTCCAGGCCCTCGTAGCGGAAGGCGTAGCCCCAGTCCGCGCTTTCCGGCCCGAGCAGGCGGCCGCGCGCGGGCCGGCGGCTGCCGCGCACCTCGAACATGTCGACGAAGTCCGCGGCCAGGTGAAACCGCAGCGGCAGGCGGGTGGCGCGGTTGCCGTAGTTCACGCAGGCGATGCGCTCGAACATCCGCTCGCGGTACAGGAAGCGGCTGCGGGTGATGTGGATCAGCCCTTCCGGCACCCCCATCTCGTCGATGGCCGACAGCGAGCGGTTGGTCAGGTGGGCGACGAACAGCACGTTGTCCTGGGTGACGGCGGAACTGAGCAGCGCCGGTTCCTGGTCGCCGAGCAGCAGTTCGTAGCGCGACACCACCCGGGTGTCGTGCACGAAGAAGCCCTCGCCCGGCGCCGAGACGTCGCCCAGGCTGTTGGCGACCAGAAAGCTGTCGCCGTCCTTCAGCACGTAGCGCGTCAGCGTCGCGCCGTCGCCGGTTTCCATCCGTCAGGCCTTCATCCGCCGTGGGGTGCCCTCCACCAGGCTCGCGTAGAGGGTCTCGTAGTCCGCCGCCATGCGGGCGGCGTCGAAGCGGGCCTCGAACCGGCGGCGCACCGCGCCGCGGTCGAACGCGCGCACCCGCGCCACCGCCGCGACCGCCTCGTCCAGCGTCCCGACCACGGCGCCGGTGACGCCGTCGTCGACCACCTCGGGCACGGAGCCCTCGCGCCAGGCGACCACCGGCGTGCCGCAGGCCATCGCCTCGATCATCACCAGGCCGAACGGCTCGGGCCAGTCGATCGGGAACAGCAGCGCGGCGGCGTTGCCGAGGAAGGCGGGCTTCTCGGCGTCGCCGATCTCGCCGACGAACTCGACGTCGGCGCCGGCCAGCATCGGCGCGATGGTCTCGTGGAAGTAGCGCTTGTCCGCGGTATCCACCTTGGCCGCGATCTTCAGCGGCAGCCCGGCGCGGCGCGCGATCTCGATCGCGCGGTCGGGGCGCTTCTCCGGCGAGACGCGGCCCAGGAAGGCCAGGTAGTCGCCGGACGGCCGCGGCGGCGGCGCCAGCAGCGACACCGGCATGCCGTGGTGGATGGTCCGCCGCCAGTTCGCCCACGCCATCGGCCTGCGCTGGTGGTCCGAGATCGAGACCAGCGGGTACATCGACCAGCGGCGGTACGCCTGCGGCAGGTCCTGCTTGTCCTGGCGCCCGTGCAGCGTGGTCGCGCACTTGTGCGCGATGTCCTCGAATATCGGCAGCGGCAGCAGGTCGATGTGGAAATGGAGCACGTCGAACTCGTCCGCGCGCTCGCGGATGGCGTGCAGCATCGACAGGTGCGCCGCCACCGGCGACTTCAGCGGCGCGGGGTCCAGCCGCAGCGCGGTGTCGCGGAAGCTGACGAGGTTGGCGCGCGTGCGGGAATCGCCAGAGGCGAACAGGGTGACCTCGTGCCCGCGGTCGACCAGCGCCTCGGTCAGGTAGGCGACGACCCGCTCGGTGCCGCCGTACAGCCGCGGCGGCACCGATTCGAACAGCGGTGCGATCTGCGCGATCCTCATGACGGCCTCCCGCCGGACAGGCGCGGGGCCGCGTCCGCGCCGGCCCCGCGCGCGCGCGCCTGGAGCAGCGCCGGCGTCCGCGCCAGCGCATCGGCCGGCGCCGGCGCGCCCTGCAGGCGCTGCAGGAACCGCGCCGTCCACGCGCCGATGTCGTTCCGGCGCAGCGTGTCCATCATCGCCGCCCACCGCTCGCGCCGTTCCGGCCGCGGCATGGCGTAGGCCGACTGGATCGCCTCGGCCGTCTCCTCGACGTCGTGCGGATTGACCAGCAGCGCGTCGGTCAGCTCCTGCGCCGCGCCGGCGAAGCGCGACAGGATCAGCACGCCGGGGTCGTGGGGATCCTGTGCGGCGACGTATTCCTTCGCCACCAGGTTCATGCCGTCGCGCAGCGGGGTGACCAGCGCCATGTCCGCCGCGCGGTAGAAGCCGGTCAGCACGCCGTGCGGATAGCTGTGGTTGACGTAGCGCAGCGGCGTCCAGTCCGGCCGCGCATGCGCGCCGTTGATGTGCCCGGCCAGCCGCTCCAGCTCGTGGCGCAGGGCCTGGTATTCCGGCACCACCTCGCGCGTCGGCGGCGCGATCTGCAGGTAGGTCAGCCCGTCGCGGCTTCCCGCCGCGCGGTCGAGGTGGCGCTCGAACGCGCGGAACCGCTCGGGCAGGCCCTTCGAATAGTCCAGCCGGTCCACGCCGATCGCCAGGCGCCGGCCGGAGAGGCTGGTGCGCAGCTCGGCGGCGGCCCGGGTCGCGGTCGTCGCCGACGCGGTGCGCACGACGGCGTCCACGTCCACGCCGATCGGGAACGCTTCCACCGTGCAGGCCGGGGCGGGCATGCCCACCGCGTCGAAGTAGCGGCGCAGGTTCTCCACGTCGACCTCGGTCTGCACGCCGACCACGTCGTAGGCGGCCAGCTGGGTCAGCAGCTCGCGGTGCCCCGGCAGCATGCACAGCACGTCCCACGACGGCATCGGGATGTGCAGGAAGAAGCCGAGCCGCTGCGCGACGCCGCGCCGGCGCAGTTCGCCGGCCAGCGGGATGAGGTGGTAGTCGTGCACCCAGACCACGTCCGCGCCCCGCACCTCGCCGGCCAGCAGGTCGGCGAAGCGCGCATTGACCTTCAGGTAGCCCTCGTAGCTCTCGCGGTCGTAGTGCACCAGGTCGCCGCGGTAGTGCAGCAGCGGCCACAGCGTGCGGTTGGCGAAGCCCTGGTAGTAGGCCTCGAACTCGTCCCGCGGCAGGTCGAGCGTGAGGTAGCGGATGCCGTCGCCGATGTGCACATGCGGCGCGGACTCGCCGAACGCGCCGCTCCAGCCGACCCACACGCCGCGCTGCTGCCGCAGCACGGACTGCAGCGCGGTCGCCAGGCCGCCGGTCTGGATGTCGCCCGGGTGCGCCACCCGGTTGGATACTACGAACAGTCTGCCCACGCCTTGCTCCTCGTTTGGTCGCGGGGCGTTTCGCCTGCCGCCAGCCACGCCAGCACGTCGCCGGCATCGCCCAGCGCGTAGCGCGCCGCACTCGGCTGCCTTCGCCCCACGTTGACGCTGATGCCTCCCATCCGGTTGACGACCGCGAAGCCCGGCTCGTCGGCCGGGTCGTCGCCCGCGAACACCGGCACGCGCCCCGCGAAGGGCGCGCGCGCCATGAAGCGGCGGATGGCCTGGCCCTTGTCCATGCCGTCCGGCCGGATCTCGATGCCGTGCGCGCCGCGGTGCAGCCGGTGCGTCCGCACCGCGCCGGCGACGCGCTCGGCGAGCGCCGTGAGCGGCGCCTCGGCCGACGGCGCGGCGCGCCAGTGCAGGTAGAGGCAGGCGCCGTGGGCTTCGACCGCCGCGCCGGCGTGCCGGGCCGCGATGCCGCGCGCCTCGTCGGCGAAGGCCGACAGCGCGGGCGATGCGGCATCGCCGGTTTCGTCGCCTTCCGCGACGGGCCGGTATTCGAGGCCGTGCAACCCGGCCGCGTGCCGCATCCGGACCGGCGCGAACAGCGCGTCGAGCGAGCACAGGCTGCGGCCGGTGACCAGCGCCAGCGCGCCGTCCAGCAGCGCGTCGAGCCGTTGCAGGACGTGCGCCACGGCGGCGTCCAGCCGCACCGCATCCGGCCGGTCCACGTGATGCGTCAACGTGCCGTCGACATCCAGGAACAAGGCCCAGTTGCGTTGCGGGCCGGGGGGACTTCGATCGCCGCCGATGACTTCCATGGCGGCAAGTCTAGGCGAACGCGTGTGATGCGAGCGTGTTCGATGCGGAAAAACAGCGGGTAAACGCGTGTTTTTCGCCGCGCATGTTCAGCAGAAGAAGGCGCGTTCGCGCGAACATGACGACTTTTCCGGGCGCATCATCGCTGCGCGGGATGCGTGGATGCCGTCGCGATGCGCAGGGATTCAGGCAGCGCAGGATTCGCACGGCGGCGTGAGAAGCGCGGTGCGACGAATGCGGTCAGCTTGCGGAAAATGCGCGTCACCCGCCAGTACGCAAGCGCCGCGCATGCCTTTCATTCGCGTGCTCGGCCAGGCTCCGCAGGTCGCGCGCGAACTCGGCCATCGCCTCTGCGCGGCCGGGCCCGGGCATGCGCAGCAGGGCCGAGGGATGCCAGGTGGCCATCGCGCCGACGTCGGGCGCGATGGCCTGCCAGCGCCCGTGATCGCGCCGGATCCGGAAGCCGTTGCCGAACAGCGTCTGCGCGGCCATCGCGCCGAGCGCCACGATCCAGCGCGGCCGCACGCGCGACAGTTCCGCCGCCAGCCAGGGCCGGCAGGCCGCCTGCTCGTCCGCATCGGCGCGCTGGTGCAGGCGGATCTTGCCGCGCTGCCGGAACTTGAAATGCTTCACCGCGTTGGTGAGGTAGCAGGCCCCGGCCGGGATGCCCGCGTCCGCCAGCGCGTTGCGCAGCAGTCGCCCGGCGGGACCGACGAACGGCCGGCCCTGCCGGTCTTCCTGCGCGCCCGGCTGCTCGCCGATCAGCATGATCCGCGCCTTCGCCGGGCCGGCGCCGAACACCGTCTGCGTCGCGTGCCGGTACAGCGGACACGCCGTGCATCCGGCCGCCGCGCGCCGCAGCGTCGCCAGCGCGCCGGCGGGCACCTCGCCGATCGGCTTCGCGAGCGGGATGCCGGCGGGCGTGCTGGCACGCGTGGGCATGCGCGCATCCGCCGCGAAGCGGCTAGCGGCCCGCCGGCGCGTGGGCGGCCGCATGCCGGCGCGCGGCCAGCGCCGCCAGCTGCGGCGCGTGCAGCTTGGTCCAGCGCGCGCCCCAGCGCATGCCGGCGTCGATGGAGCGCACGGCGATCTCGGGATGCGGCCGCTGCGCGTCGGCGAGGTGGATGTGCACGATCCATCCGCGCAGCTGCTGGCGCACTTCGAGCACCTCCACGTTGTCGAGGAAGAGCCGCCGGCGCCCGGCGTCCTCCTGCCAGCGGAACCGTTCGGGGAGCTTGCAGGGCGTGGCGTACGTCATCGTGGCGTCCTGTCGGTGGTGGAGGGGATCGGTGTCACTGCCGGTCGACCATGCCGGGCTCGCCGGCCTGGCTGGCGCAATGGGCGCAGCAGAACATGCGGCCGTCGCTCTCGCTGCCGTGCCCGAGGATGCGGCAGCCGCAGTGGGCGCAGACCGGCGCGAAGGCGTGGATGGCGCACTCGAACGAGTCGAAGGTGCCGCGCCGGTCCTGCTGGGTGATCGTGAACGTCTTGTCGTAGGTGTTGCCGCAGACATCGCATCGGTCCATGCCGGTTTCTCCTCAGGGGGTGAGGACGACCTTGGTGCAGGCGTCCTCCTTGTCGTTGAACAGGGCGTAGCCGGTCGCGGCCTCCGCCAGCGTCATGCGGTGCGAGATGATGGCCTCGGGCGCGAGCAGGCCGTCCCGCACCGCGCGCAGCAGCTCGGGCAGGTAGCGCTGCACGTGGGTCTGTCCCATGGCGAAGCTCAAACCCTTGTCGAAGGCGTCGCCGAACAGGAACCCGTGGATGAAGCCCGCGTAGACGCCAGGCACGCTGACCACGCCGCCGCGCCGGCAGGCGGCGATGCACTGCCGCAGCGCCTTGCCGCTGCTGCCCTCCAGCTTGACCGCGGTCAGCACCGTCTCGGTGGTGGAGCCCTTGGCCTCGAAGCCGACCGCGTCGATGCACGCGTCCACGCCGCGCCCGCCGGTGGCCTCGATGAGGGTCTCGGCCGGATCGCCGTCCTCGTCGAAGTCGATGGGCTGCACGCCGTAGGTGCGCTGCGCGAACGTGAGCCGGTAGGGATGGTGGTCGACCATGAAGATCCGCTCCGCGCCGAGCATGCGGCAGCAGGCCGCCGTCATCAGCCCGACCGGGCCGGCGCCGAAGATGGCCACCGTCGCGCCGGGCACGATGCGCGCATTCAGCGCGGCCTGGTAGCCGGTCGGCAGGATGTCCGACAGGAACAGCACCTGCTCGTCCGCCAGGCCCTCGGGGATCTTCAGCGGCCCGACGTTGGCCTTGGGCACGCGCACGAACTCCGCCTGACCGCCGGGGATGCCGCCGTACAGCGCGCTGTAGCCGAACAGCGCGGCCGGCGCGCTGATGCGCTTGCGGTTCATGATCGCGCCGTGGCCGGTGTTGGTCGTCTCGCAGGCGGCGAACTCGCTCAGCCGGCAGAAGAAGCATTCGCCGCAGGCGATGACGAACGGGATCACCACGCGGTCGCCCTTCGCCACCGCGCGCACGCCTGGGCCGGCGTCCTCGACGATGCCCATGAACTCGTGCCCCAGCACGTCGCCGTCGCGCATGCCGGGGATCTTGCCGCGGAAGATGTGCAGGTCCGAGCCACAGATGGCCGTGGCGGTCACGCGCAAGACGATGTCGTCGGCTTCCTGCACGCGCGGGTCGGGCACGGTCTCGACGCGGACGTCCTTGCTGCCGTGGTAGGTGAGCGCGCGCATCGGTCTGCTCCTGGGCCGCCCGCGGCGGGGCGATGATGGAAGGAAGGGCGGAGGTCCGCGGCGCCGTGGGGCGCCACGGACCGCGGATCGTCACCGGGAAGCGGCGGTGCCCGTCGCGCCCGCGCCCTTCGACGCGGCCGCTCCCTTCGCGCCGCCGCCGGTGCCCGCCGGGCCGCCGTCCTGGCCGCCCGTGCGCGTCGCGGTGGAGGACGACGATGACGCCGACGACGGGGCGCTTCCCCCGACCCGGATCTCGTTGCGCACGTCGCGGATGCCGCTGCACGACTCCGCGAGGTCCTCGGCGTGGTGTTTCATCCAGCGCTGCTCCACGGTGCCCTGCAGGGTCGCCACGCCGCCGCTCACCTGCACCGCGATGTCGGTGGCGTCGAGCAGGTCGTCCTGGGTGAGGCGCTCGTTGAGGTCCTCGGTGATGCGCTCGTCCGACCGCGTGTAGCTGCGCGGCCCGCGGCCGCGGAAGCTTTCCCGTGCCCGGTCCTGCATGCCGGTCCGTTGTCCGCCGCCGCCCGACGGGCCGTAGGCCGGCGTGCGACCGTAGCCGTTCTCGTCCCGCAACGATGCGTCCCGGCCCGGCGCGCGCGGACCGCGGCCGTAGCCGCCCTGCCCATAGCCCGGCTGACCGTAGCTGCCCTGGCCCAGGTTCTGGTCGGGACGACGGCCGTAGCCCTGCCGTCCCTGGCCGTAGCCGCCCGCGCGGCCATCGTCCTCGTCGTAGCCGTAGCCATAGCCGCCGCCGAAGACGTCGCCCTGCGTGCGTCCCTGCCGGCGCTGGCCTTCTTCCTGGCGCCAGAAATCCGCGCCGCGCCCGATGCCGCGCGGATAGTCCGCGCCCGCGCCCGAATAGAACTCGGTCTCGTCGAAGCCGCGCCCGTATTCGACGTCGCCGCCGGCACGCGATGCGTAGCCGCTGCGCCCGCCGTACTCGTCGCCGCCGCGCCCGGGCTCCTGCCCGTAGCCGCGGCCCTGGCCGCCTTCGTCATCGCCGTCGTCGCGCTGCCATCCCTGGCCGCGCGCCGCCGCGCCGCGCCGTTCGTCGTTGCCGTAGCCGCGCTCCTGGTCGCGCGATCCGGGGTTCCGCTCGTATCTGTTCATTTCCTGTCTCCGTTGGTGCCACCATTCGCGGCTCGTGTCGAGCATCTGCGTCGCAAGGTTCCGCAGATCGCTTATCGCTGCCTTCAGTTCCGTTCCCACGTGCTTGTCGTCCACGTTTCGTTCTTCCTCACGCCAGTGACGGACAGGAAGAACGCAATTCCCGTGCCAGCGCCGCGGTCGCGCCGGCGACGGGGCTTCGCGGCGTTTCTCTCGCGCGCCGGCGTGCAGGATGTGCACGCGGCGGGAACTTGTTTCAGGGGAGGAGCGCGATGCGCGCGCCGTTTCCACGGGCTGGCACGCGCGTTGCGTGGTCACCGGGCACCGGACAACGAGGAGGACGGCGACGTACACGCGATGCGTGGCGTGGCAGGGCGGGTGCTGGCGGTGGGGCTGCTGTCGTCGTGCGACCGGCGCGACGACCCGCGGGTCGATGGAGACAGCCAAAGCGTCGGCTCGCCGCCCGGCGAGTGGGTGCACGAAGGCGAGGCGCCGGCGACGACGGACGCCGCGCGCGTCGATTCCGTCACCGCGCCCGTCGAGCGGGAGCGGGCGCAGGAGGCGCGTTGCACGGACGCGCAACGGCGGTCCGGTGCGTGCGGGCAGGGCGACCGCGATCCCTGAGGCGGCGTCAGTCGGCGCGCGCGTCCAGCGGTGGGGCCTGCCCGATCATCGCCGTGCAGGCGCCCGCGGCCCGTTCCATCCGCGCGACGATGTCGATGATGTCCTGTCGCGGCGAGGCGCCGAGTTCCTGCCGCAGCACCATCAGCCCCATCGAGATGACGTTGAGCTCGTTGCGGAGGCGGTGCTCGCGCGTCTCAGCCGCCATGGCGCCTCCGGGCGACGTGGTTGTGGATCGTGCGGACGCTGACGCCCAGCGTGCGCGCGGTGGCGGTCTTGTCGCCGCGATGGAAGGCGAGCGTGCGCCCCAGCATGGCCTCTTCGACTTCCTGGAAGGTCATGCCGACGCGGAACTGCACGGCGTCGGGATCGCCATCGCTGTGCCTGCCGGTTCCCGGATGGATGGGGGCGACGTGGACCTGTGGTCCCGTGCTGTGCAGGTAGGCGCGCTCGGTGGCGGCGACCAGTTCGCGCACGTTGCCCGGCCACGGGTGTCGCATCAGCGCGGGCACGCAGGCCGGATCGAGCTGCTTGTGGTCGTCGCCGGACTCGCGGTTGAGCCGGTGCACCACCGCGTTGGCCAGCAGTTCGATGTCGCCGCCGCGCTGGCGCAGCGGCGGCAGGTCGATGGGATAGCGCGCGATCCGGTAGTAGACGTCGTCGCGCAGGGCGCCGCGGTCGCTGCGGTGCGTGGCGGCGACGATGCGCGCGTCCACCGGGATCTCCTCGCTGCCGCCCACGCGGACGACGCGGCCGGTCTCCAGCACGCGCAGCAGGTAGACCTGCAGCATCGGCGGCATCTCGCCGATCTCGTCCAGGAACAGCGTGCCGCCGGCCGCCTGCTCGAAATAGCCCAGGTGCCGCCCGACCGCCCCGGTGAAGCTGCCGCGTTCGTGCCCGAACAGCTGGCTGGCCAGCAGGTCCGGCGGGACCGCGCCGCAGTTCACGCTGATCATGCGCCCGCGGCGGCCGCTGGCCCCGTGCAGCGCGCGCGCGACCAGCTCCTTGCCGGTGCCGGTCTCGCCGGTGATCAGCACGCTCGCGCGCGACGGCGCCACGCGCGCGATGTCCTCCCTGACGCGCCGCATCGCCGGACTGTCGCCGAGCAGGCCGCCGTCCGCCCGGCGCTGGCCGCGCCGCCGGCTCTCGAAGCGCGCGCGGGTCTGCGCGAGCAGCCGCTCGAGCGCGTCCTCGCGCAGCGGCTTGCCGAGGAAGGCGCTCGCCGGGGTGGCGACGGCGCGGCGGATCTGGTCGGGATCGTCGGTCCCGGACACGAACACGATCTGGCCGCGATGGTCCCGCGGCACGCATTCGATGATGTCCAGCCCGGTGCCGTCCGGCAGGCCCATGTCGAGCAGGGTCAGGTCGACGTCGTTCTGGCGAAGCCACGAACCGGCTTCGGCGACGCTGTAGAGCTGCTGCGTCCGGAAGCCCTTGCGCCGGGCGAAGTTCGCGAGAAGCATGCTGAAGTCGAGATCGTCGTCGACGATCGCCAGCGTGGGTCCGTTCACTCTTCCTCCACGACCGTAGCCGAACCGCGAAAATAGGCCATGCGGCGTTACCAACGCGCGAACTCCACGCGGCGTGGCGTCGCGGCCGCGTGAAGACGGCACAATCTGCAGGCGCGGGAAAAAAGTGCAGGGAAGCGGCCGCCGTGCGGCGGGCCCGCGCGCACGGTTACTGCGGTGGCATGGCGCTTGCGTGGCACTTCCGGCCGCCATCCGACGAGATCCGCCATGAATCCGCGTGCCGCCGCCGTCCTGCTGGTCCCGCTGTTCCTGTCCGCCTGCGGAAACGACGTGCCGTCCACGCCGGGCGGGATGGCCGATGCGCCGCCGCCGGCGCCGTCGCGCCCGCCGCCGGGCGCGGAGCCGCCGGACGGCACGGCGACCGAACGCATGCCGCCGCAGGCCGGCGCGAGTGCGCCGGCCATCACCGTCTCGCAGGGATCGCCGTCCTACCTGGTGGATGCCAGCGGCGCGTCGCTGTACTTCCTGCAGGGCAACCGCGACGGCACGCGCTGCGACGCGGTGTGCGAGGGCGCCTGGCCGCCGGTGACGTCCGCGCAGGCGCGCGCGTCGGCGGGGCCGGGCGTGGAAGCGGCCAGGCTCGGCGTGCGGGCGCGGCCGGACGGCGGCAGCCAGGTGACGTACGCGCAGCAGCCGCTGTACCGGTACGCCGGGGATGCCGGCGCCGGGCGCACTTCCGGCCACCGCGTGCAGGACAAGTGGGGCCGCTGGAGCCTGCTCGCGCCGAGCGGCGAGGCGCTGGCCGCGGCGCCGGCCGCGTTGAACCCGGCCGAGCGCGATGCCGCGCGCGAGCGTCCCGCGCGATGACGCCGCTCGACCGTCCGCTGCGGCGCGAGGTGGTCATCGACGGCGAGGCCTGCACCCTGGTCGTCGATCCCGACGGGCTCAGCCTGCACCGCAAGGGATTCCGGCGCGGACTGCGCCTGCGCTGGCGCGAACTCGTCGGCGGCGACGCGGCGCTCGCCGCCGCGCTGGAGGCCAGCCTCGATCCGCGCCTCTAGCGGGCGCGCGGGCGCGGCGCCAGCGCGCGGTGGATCGCGGTCGCCGCGATCGCGGCATGGCCGAACGCCACCGAGATCTGGTTGATGTCCGTCACCATGTCGCCCGCGGCGTAGAGCCCCGGCAGCGAGGTGCGCTGGTGCGCGTCGACGACCACCGCCTGCTGCGCGTCCATGCGCGCGCCCGCCTGCCGCGCCAGCGTGCTGCGCGTCACCGCGCCGAGCACGGGATAGAGCGTGTCGAAGCGGTGCGCGTGGCCGGCGTCGTCGGTCACCTCGCAGCCGGTGCGGTCGCAGCGCAGGGCGCGCAGCGGCGGCAGCAGGACGATCCCGGCCGCGCCCGCCTGCGCGACGTGCGCCGCGGCGACGGCCTCGTCCGGCAACGGCACCACGGTGATGTCGGCGGAGAAGGTGCGCAGGAACGCCGCGTGCGCCAGCGCGTCGGCGACGGGACCGTGCACGGCGATGCGCGCGTCGGTGGCCTCGTAGCCGTCGCAGATCGCGCAGACGCGGATCACGCCGTCTTCCACCGCCTGCAGCGGGTCGCCGGCCGCCAGCGCGGGCAGGCGGTCCTGCACGCCGCAGGCCAGCAGCACGGCCTGCGCGGTCCACGTGCGTTCGCCGTCGGCGACGCGCCAGCGGCCGCCGTCCTCCTCCAGCGCGACGATCCGCGTCGGCACGATGCGGGCGCCGTACCCTTCCGCCTGCGCGCGCAGCAGGTCGAGCAGGCGCGTGCCGGACACGCCGACCGGGAAGCCGGGGCAGTTGTGGCTGCCGGGGATCCAGCGGGCGCGGCTGCGGCCGTCGTCGAAGACGCGGACGTCGCGGTGGAAGCGGCGCAGGTAGGTCGCGGCGGTCAGGCCGGCCGGGCCGCCGCCGATGATCGCGCAGTCGAGCGCCGGTGCGTTCATCGGCCGCGGCGTCCCGGGCGGACCGGCGGCGCCGGTCGCGCCTCGCGCCCGCGTTCCGCGGCGGCGCGCCGTCGTGCGTCAATCGCCATCGCGTTCCTCGCCGGCGGGCAGCGTCCGCGCGGGCGGCTCGCGGGGCATCGCCGGGTACGGCGACACGGTGTCCACGTCAGCCGTCGCGGCGTCCGGGTCGCGTCACCGGGCGTCGCCGGACTGCAGCGCCCTGGCGCGTTCCAGGTGCTGGGCGACGTGCGCGCGCGTCGCCGCCAGGTGGTCCTTCACCGCGGGCGTGGTGGCCGCCGGGATCAGGCGGGTGTCGAGCGTGGCGAGCGCTCCGGTATGGCCCTTGACCATGGCGTCGACGTACGCCTTCGCGTAGGCGTCGCCGCTGCGGGCGTCGAGTGCCTTCAGCTCCTGCTCGCCCTGGTCGCGCTGCGCGGCGGCGTCCGCCGCGCCGGCGTCCGCGCCGAGGGCCGAGGTCTTCGCCCGGTTCTCGCCGTGCTGGTCGATCATCAGCTGCGCGTACGCCGCGACCGGTCCACTGACACCTTTCGCGAGCGCCTGCTTGCCGGCCGCGATCTCGTGCTCGTTGATCGCGTTGAGCACGCCGAGCGCGGCCTGCTCGGACGCGGGGCCCGCGTCGGCGCGCGCGTCCGCGGCGAGGGCGCCGGCATCGGCCGTGGCGGTGTCCGGCGGGGGCGCATCGGCCGGGGCGCCGGTGGGATCGACCATGGGCACGGGGTCGGCCTGCGTGTCGGCCGTGGACCTGTCGTCCCGGTCGTTGCAGCCGGCGAGGGCGGCCACGGCTCCGGCGAGGACGACGGCGAGCAGCGCGCGCGGATGGTGCATGGGGCATCTCCATGGCGGGGGGTGCGGCCGGTTATCGCCCACGCCGTGGCAAGAGGAAGTGAACCGGCCCGGTGCGCGGCCGGTTCGCCGCGGCGCCAGCGCTGGCGGATGGCCTCGCGTTGTCCTTGCCGGATGCCGGCGTCCGCGCGCGGTCATCGCGGTGCCGTCAGCTCTGCTCCAGCGGCACTTCGACCACGCAGTCCACGCCTTCCGGCAGCAGTTGGTACGAGGTCCGCGCGTTGAGCTGGTAGGGCAGCGCCTTCTCGATCAGTTCGCGTCCGTAGCCGCTCGACGGCGTGGCCGCTTCCGGCCCGCCGCGCACGCCCGTTTCCCGCCATTCGACGCGCAGCGCCGGCGTGCCGTCCTCCCACGCCACGCGCCGCCAGGCGATGCGCAGCCGGCCGGCGTCGGACGACAGTGCGCCGTACTTCACCGCGTTGGTCGCGAGTTCGTGCAGCGCCAGCGCGAAGGTCTGCAGGGTCGCCGAGCGCAGGCGCAGCCCCGCGGGGCCTTCCAGGCTGACCTGGCGCGCATCCACGCCGTGCGCCTGCAGTTCTTCGTCCAGCAGCGCGTCGAAGGCCACGCGGTCGCCTTCCTGCATCCGCGACAGCAGGCCGTGCACGCGGGTGATGGCGCCCAGGCGGCTGGTGTAGACCGCGCGGAAGTCGTCCAGCGTGAGGCTGTCGCGGAGCGTGCGCTGGGTCACCGACTGCACCACCGCCATCAGGTTGCGGGTGCGGTGCTGGAGTTCGGCCAGCATGATCTGCAGCAGGTCGGAGGCCCGGCGCTCCTCGGTCGCGTCGTGGCCGATGCCGCCGATGCGCACCACCCGGCCGCCGTCGTCGCGCAGCGGGAACTTGGTGTTGCGCAGCCAGCGGGTTTCGCCGTCGCGCCGCACGACGCGGTATTCCGTGGTCACGCGCTCGCCGGCGCGCACGCGGGCGATGGCCGCGTGCAGCGCGGGGCGGTCGTCGGGCAGGATCAGGTCCAGCCAGCTGTCCAGGCCCGGCGCGGCCAGCATCGCCTGGCGGTCCATGCCGTAGATGCGGTCGAACGCCTGGCTCAGGTATTCCAGTTCCAGCGTATCCGCATCGCGTATCCACAGGACGTTGGGGGACGCGTCGCCGAACTGGCGGAAGCGCGACTCGCTCTCGCGCAAGGCCTGCTCGGCATCCATCTGTTCGGTGATGTCCTCGATCACGCCGATCATCCGCGTCGCGGCGCCGGCGTCGTCGTAGTAGTAGAGGCCGCGGGCCGCGCAATAGCGCACGGTGCCGTCGGGCCAGAGGCAGCGGAACTGGTGCACGTAGTCGGTGCGGTCGCGCTGCGCCTCCTGCAGTACGCGCACGGCCTCGGCGCGGTCGTCCGGATGCACGCGCTCCAGCCAGGCTTCCAGGCTCGGCGTCCCGCTGCCGGGCCGGTAGCCCTGGATGCGGTAGTGCTCGTCCGACCAGGTGACCTGGCCGGAATGGATGTCCCAGTCCCAGCTGGCCAGGCCGCCCGCCTTCAGGGCGAGGCCGAGCCGCTGTGCGTCGAGCGTGGGCGTGTTCGCCTCCATGTCGGTTCGCTGCGCCTGCGGGGCATCCTCGCCTGTGGAGGAATCCTGCACACGGCCGCCGTGGGCCGTGCGCCGGATGCGACGATGATGGGACGCGCCGGCGTAAAGCCTCCGTGAAGGGGGCGGCGCGTGCGCCGCCGCGGTCAGTAGCGCCGCTGGCAGCGGTTGCAGAAGAACGCGCGCCGCTTGCGCGTGCCCAGGTACTCCTTGACCCACGGGCCCGCCGCACTCGGGGCAGGTGCGGCGGGTATGGACCTGCCAGTGCTGGCGCAGCACGAAGCGCTTCTTCCATTCGAGGAAGTCGAAGCTGTACCGGCGCGCCTCGGCGATGACGTCATCGAGCGTCGCGGGCGGGATGCGCCCCACCTCGCTGGCCGGATGCACGCGGGTGCGGAACAGGACTTCGTTCTTGATGATGTTGCCGACGCCGGCGAAGACGTCCTGGTCCAGCAGTGCGTCGCAGACCAGCTTCGCGATGGGGGCTGCGGACCTGCTTGACCCTCTGCCGTACCAGCGTGGCCAGCAGGATGGCGGATGCCGCCCATCCGATGAGATCGATCATGGCGCGCTCCGGGGGTGCGTCCATCTTCGTCCGCGCCCGTGAACAGGACGTCGACGCCGGCCGTGCGACCGCGCCGTCCTCGTCGCGGCGATTTCACGACGCCTTGCTGCGGGCGGCGTCATGGTCGGCCCGCACTCGAATGGAACACGCCCATGGCCGGCCATCCTTCTCCGTCCTTCCTGAAGCGGAACGGTCTCTCGCTCGTGCTGCTGCTGTTGTTCCTGCTCTTCCTGCTGGGGCAGGTCGCCGCGGGCTACCAGGCCGGCAACGGGGAACGCCTGGACCACGGGCTGCCGCCGGAGACGCTGTCGGCGTACCTCGCCAGCGGCCACTTCCTGTCCGCGACGTTCGAGAACTGGGAAAGCGAATTCCTGCAGATGGGCATGTACGTACTGCTGACGGTGTGGCTGCGGCAGAAGGGCTCGGCCGAGTCGCGGCCGCTGGATCCGGCGGAGGAGGACGAACGCGTCGATCCCGGCGACACGCCCTGGCCGCTGCGCGCCGGCGGGATCTGGCGCGCGCTGTACGCCCATTCGCTGTCGCTGGCGTTCGCGCTGCTGTTCTGCCTGGCGTTCGCGGGGCATGCCTATGGCAGCTGGCTGCACGAGAACGAGCAGCGCGCCATGCAGGGAGAAGGCCCGGTGTCGCTGGCGCACCACCTGGCTGGCGCGCAGTTCTGGTTCGAGTCGATGCAGAACTGGCAGAGCGAGTTCCTGGCGGTGCTTTCCATCGTCGTGCTGTCGATCTGGCTGCGCCAGGACAAGTCGCCGGAGTCCAAGCCGCTGCGGGCGCCGCATGCGCAGACGGGCGCGTAGCATCCTCCACCGGACCGGCCGCGGGGAGACGCCACCATGGCACGCAGGAAGACGCTGAAGCTGGCGACGTTCAACGTCAACGGCATCGGCGCGCGGCTGCCGCACCTGCTGGCCTGGCTGGCGAAGGAAAAGCCCGACGTGGTGGCGCTGCAGGAACTCAAGGCGCAGGACGCCGCCTTTCCCGCCGCCGCGCTGGAGGACGCCGGCTACGGCGCCCTCTGGCTGGGCCAGCGCTCGTGGAACGGCGTGGCCCTGCTCGGCCGCGGCGCCGTGCCGGTGGAAAGCCGGCGCGGCCTGCCCGGCGATCCCGGCGACGTGGAGCGCCGCTACCTCGAGGCCGCCGTCCACGGCATCGTCGTCGCTGCCATCTACCTGCCCAACGGCAATCCGCAACCGGGGCCGAAGTTCGACTACAAGCTGGCGTGGATGCGGCGCCTGGCCCGGCATGCGCGCACGCTGGTGGGGCTGCCGCATCCGGTCGCGATCATCGGCGACTTCAACGTCATCCCGGCCGACGAGGACGTCTACGATCCCGCGGCGTGGCGCAGGGACGCGCTGATCCAGCCCGAGGTGCGCGAGGCCTACCGGCGCCTGCTCGCTCAGGGCTGGACGGATGCGCTGCGCCACGTGTACGGCGAGCGGCGCGTCTACACCTTCTGGGACTACTTCCGCCAACACGCCGAACGCGACCGCGGCCTGCGCATCGACCACCTGCTGCTGAACCCCGTGCTGGCGGACGGCCTGCTCGGCGCCGGCGTCGACCGCTGGGTGCGCCTGCAGGAAAAGGCCAGCGACCATGCGCCCGCCTGGATCGAGGTGGCGGCGCCGCCGGCGCGCTGAGCGGCCGGTTCACGGCAGGACGACGGCGGCGCGCGCACAGTCGGACCCCGTGCCCGGTCGCGAACGCCGGGCGAACGAGCAGGATGCCGATCGATGAGCCTGTCGGACTATCGCCGCAAACGCAGTTTCGACAAGACGCGCGAGCCGGAACCCGGCAAGGCGATGCCGAAGGGACGGCGCTCCCTGTTCGTCGTGCAGCTCCACCACGCCAGCCGCCGCCACTACGACTTCCGGCTGCAGGTCGGCGACGCGCTGAAGAGCTGGGCGGTGCCCAAGGGCCCGAGCTACGACCCGGGGGTCAAGCGCATGGCGGTGGAAGTGGAGGACCACCCGGTCGACTACGCCGGCTTCGAGGGCGAGATCCCCCGGGGGCAGTACGGCGGCGGCCACGTCGCCCGCTTCGACCACGGTGTCTGGTCCACCGACGGCGATCCGGAAGCGCAGCTGGCGAAGGGCCACCTGCGGTTCGAGCTGTTCGGCGACAAGCTCAAGGGCGGCTGGCACCTGGTGCGGTCGGGAAAGCCCGCGCGCCAGCCGCAGTGGCTGCTGTTCAAGGACAGGGACGAATACGCCGGCACGCTGGAGGCCGACGACCTGCTGGCGGACGTGGCGCCGGCGCCGGCCGGGGACCGGCGGCGCGCGGGCGCCGGCAAGGCCGGCAGCAAGGCGCTGAAGGCGCCGCCGGCGCGCAAGGGCCGGCGCCGGGACTGGGCGAAGCAGGCGCTGCGGCTGGCGAACGCGCGCCGCGCGCGCGCGCCGACCGGCCCGTTCCAGCCGCAGCTGGCCCGGCTGGGCGACGCGCCGCCGCAGGGCGAGGCCTGGATCCACGAACTGAAGTGGGACGGCTACCGCATCCTCGTCACCGTCGCCGAACGCGAGGTCCGCCTGTGGTCGCGCAACGCGCTGGAATGGACGGCGAAGATCCCGGAGATCCGCGACGCCATCGCCGCCCTCGGGCTGGCATCGGCGGCGCTGGACGGCGAACTGATCGCCGGCGCCGGCGCGAAGGAGGATTTCAACCTGCTGCAGTCCACGCTGTCCGGCGAACGCCAGGGCACGCTCGCGCTGGCGCTGTTCGACCTGCTCCACCTCGACGGCGTGGACGTGGCCGACGCGCCGCTGCGCGAGCGCAAGGCCCTGCTGCAGGCCCTGCTCGAGGACGCGCCGAAGCACCTGGCCTTCAGTTCGCACATCGAAGGCGACGGCGACACCGCGTACCGGCTGGCGGGCGAGCGGCGCTTCGAGGGCATCATCTCCAAGCGCGCCGACCGTCCGTACCACGGCGGCCGCAGCGACGACTGGCGCAAGACCAAGCAGCTGGCCAGCGACGAGTTCGCGGTGGTCGGCTACACCGCGCCCAAGGGCAGCCGCACCGGTTTCGGTTCGCTGCTGCTGGCGCGGCCCGATCCCGCGCACGGATGGCGCTTCGTCGGGCGCGTCGGCACCGGCTTCGACGCAGAGCGCATGCGCGAGGTCGGCCGGAAGCTGCCCGGCCAGGGGCGCAGGCAGCCCACCGCGTTCGTGGGGACGATGGACACCGACCTGCGCGGCGCGACCTGGTTCCCGCCGTGCTTCGTGGTCGAGGTGTTCTACCGCGGCATGGGCCGCCAGCAGCTGCTGCGGCAGCCTTCGCTGAAGGCGATCCGCTGGGACAAGGACATCGGCGACCTGGCCGACCCGGACCGCACCGAGAAACCCGCACGGATACCCGCCATGGCGAAACCAGCGAAGAAGACCCAGAGAGCGGCGAAGGCCCCCACGGCCACGAAGGCGACGAAGTCATCGGCAACACCGGCGGCAAGGAAGGCCGCGCGGACGCGCGAACCCGGGCTGCCGACCCTGTCCAGCCCGACCAAGCTGCTGTTCCCCGACGACCGCATCACCAAGCAGGACGTCTGGGACTACTACCTGTCCGTCGCCGACCACCTGCTGCCGCAGATCGCCGGCCGGCCGCTGTCGGTCATCCGCTGCCCCGCGGGCATCGCGCAGCCGTGCTTCTTCCAGAAGCACCTCACCTCGGGGCTGGAACGGGTGTCGACGGTGAAGCTGGAGGAGGAATCGGGCGCCAGCGCCGACTACCTCGTCGTGGACGACCTGCCGGGCCTGATGGAACTGGTGCAGTTCAACGCGCTGGAATTCCATCCCTGGGGCGCGCACGCCGACGATCCCGACCGCGCCGACCGCGTCGTGTTCGACCTCGATCCCGGCGCCGGCGTTCCGTTCTCCGAGGTGAAGCAGGCGGCGATGGACATCCGCAAGCGGCTGGCGCAGCTCGAACTGGAATCGTTCCTGCGCGTGTCCGGCGGCAAGGGCCTGCACGTGGTGGTGCCGCTGAATCCGGGTTGCGACTGGGACCTCACCAGGCGCTTCGCGCACGGCTTCGCCGACGCGCTGGCGGCATCCGAGCCGCACCGGTTCCTGGCGACGGCGAGCAAACGCCTGCGGAACAAGCGCATCTTCGTCGACTACCTGCGCAACGGGCGCGGCGCCACCGCGATCGCGTCCTATTCGATGCGCGCCCGCCCGGGCGCGCCGGTGGCGATGCCGCTGGCCTGGCGCGAGCTGTCCCGGCTCGCCCGGCCGAACGCCTTCACGATCAAGGACGTGCCGGCCAGGCTGAAGCGCCGGCGCAAGGACCCATGGGAAGGGATGGAACGGCTGCGGCAGAACCTCGCGCGCTGGGCGCGCGAAAGCGGCTGAGCGCGGGTCCGGATCCGCGGCGCGCATCGCGGACCCTGGTCGACGCGGCGCTCCCGCTCCAAGGCGGCGCTCCATGCGTGCCGCGTCAGCCTTCCTCGGCCGCGGCGCGGTTGCCGCCCTGTTCGGCGAGCAGCGACAGCTTCTCGTCGGTGGCCTTCTCTTCCTCCAGCGTCTCCAGCAGCGCGCCGAGCGCGGTCCGGTAGCCCAGCTGTCCGGCCAGCGCGACCCGCGTGTCGTAGCTCGCGATCCCGTAGTGCTCGGCCTTCTGCGCGCCGGCGATCAGCGCCGCGTCGCGCAGCGCGCCCGGGTCGATCGCATCGATCGCGTCCTTGCCTTCCTCCACCAACCCTTCCATGGCCGCGCACTGGATGCGCTTGAGCTTGATGCCGAGTTCCTCCGCAACGGCGTCGATCCGCCCGATCTGGCCCGGGTCTCGTCGAGATGGAACGTGGACGCTTCCGCCAGGGCGGGATGGGGCGAGGCGCGGGCGAGCCTGGGCAGCGCCTTCGTCAGCGGCTTCTCCGCGCCGTAGATGTCCGAGGGTTCGTGGACGAAGAGGTCTTCGATCGTCTTGACGGCCATGATCCGTACCGGGGTGGGGAACGCGGCCAGCCTGGAGGGACCGGAATGGTGGGAGGGTGAAGGGGAATGCCGGCGGCGGTGCATGCGCCTGCTGCGCGCAGGCGTATGCACGAGTCGCCGCGGACAGTTCACGGGGTGCGCGCGTCTCCGCCCTCCTCGTCAGCTTCCACATCTGTCTTCGCATCGGTCTTGCCCGTGCGCGCGCCGGGCTCCACCTCCGGGTCGTTGCGCTCGTCGTTCGTGCGCTTGCCCGGCTGCTCGCCGGGGGCGTGGCCGCCATCGGGCGCGCGCCGCTTCGCGGCCGGCGGGACGGGGGTGGAGGGCGGGATGCTTCTGGGCGTCGCCATTCGGGCAGCCTCGGTGCGGGTCGGATGCCGACGATGGCGCCGGTCAAGTCAATGCCTCGTGATGCCGTGGGCAGGGCGCGTCGCCGATGCTGCTCGCCGGCCCGAAGCCGATGGGCGCGCTCCACGTTGCCCTGGCGTGGCGTATTCCCATGCGGCATGCCGCCGCCCATCGCGCGTGCCGCGTTGGTGCAGCGCGCTGGTGCGCAGGGCGGTGAAGGTGTCCATTCGATCGATCCCTCGGCCGTGCCTGCGAATGCGCCGACGGGGCGTGGACGGGGTGGTCGGGGCTGAAGCCCCTCCTACAGGGGTTTGCGGGGCCGCGTCGCGCGGGCTTCATCTCCTCTTTGCAACCGGGCTGACACAGTGCCGGCATGGATGCCCTCCTGCTGTCGCGGATCCAGTTCGCCTTCGTCATCAGCTTCCACGTGCTGTTCCCGGCGTTCACCATCGGCCTGGCGAGCTGGCTGGCGTTCCTGGAGTTCCGCTGGCTGCGCACTCACGACACGGTGTGGCGCGACCTCTACTTCTTCTGGCTGAAGGTCTTCGCCGTGTCCTTCGGCATGGGCGTGGTCAGCGGCATCGTGCTCAGCTTCCAGCTGGGCACCAACTGGTCGGGCCTGACGATGTACGCCGGCAACGTGCTGGGCCCGCTGCTGGGCTACGAGGTGCTGACCGCGTTCTTCCTGGAGGCGAGCTTCCTGGGCGTGATGCTGTTCGCCTGGTCGCGGGTCTCCGGGAAGCTGCACTTCCTGTCCACCTGCCTGGTCGCGCTGGGTACGCTGTTCTCGACCTTCTGGATCCTGTCGGCCAACAGCTGGCTGCACACGCCGCGCGGGTACGCGCTGGTGGACGGCGTGGTGCAGGTGGCCTCGTGGAAGGAGGTCATCTTCAATCCCTCGTTCCCGTACCGCCTGGTGCACATGACGCTGGCGGCCTACCTGACCACCTGCTTCGTGATCGGCGGCGTCGCCGGCTGGTACCTGCGCAAGGGCGTGCACCGCGAGCCGGCGCTGCGCATGCTGCGGCTGGCCACGGCGTTCGCGGTGATCACGGTGCCGCTGCAGATCGCGGCCGGCGACCTGCACGGCCTCAACACGCTGGAGCACCAGCCCGCCAAGGTCGCCGCCATCGAGGCGCACTGGCGCCCGGCCACGGCGGGCGAGGGCGTGCCGCTGGTGCTGTGGGCGTTGCCCGACGAGCGGGCCGGGCGCAACCGCCAGGAGATCGCGGTGCCGCGCCTGGGCAGCCTGGTGCTGACGCATTCGTGGGACGGCGAGGTGCCGGCGCTGAGCGAGTTCCCGCGCGCGGAGCGGCCGCCGGTGAAGCCGGTGTTCTACGCGTTCCGCATCATGGTGGGGCTGGGCGTGCTGATGCTGCTGCTGGCGCTCGCGTCGGCGTGGACGTGGTGGCGCGGCCGCCTGGCGACGAGCCGCGCGCTGCACTGGGCCTGGAACCTGATGCTGCCCGCCGGCTTCGTGGCGATCGTCGCCGGCTGGTTCGTCACCGAGATCGGCCGGCAGCCCTACGTGGTGTACGGCCTGCTGCGCACGGCGTCGGCGGCCAGCGACGTCGGCGCCGCGAGCGTGGCGGCGTCGCTGGCGGTGTACGTGCTTGCCTACGTCGTGGTGTTCGGCTTCGGCGCGGCGTACCTGTACCGCATGCTGCGGCGCGGGCCGCTGCCGCACGAGCCGGAGCCGCGTACCGAGGGCGGCGAGCGCACGCCGGCGCGGCCGCTGAGCGCGTCGGACGCGTCGCTGGAGGAGGGCTGACGTGGACGCGGCGTACTGGCTGCCGGTCGCGTGGTTCGCCGTCATCGCGTTCGGCGTCTTCATGTACGTGGTGCTGGACGGCTTCGTGCTCGGCCTCGGTGTGCTGGCGCCGTTCGCGAAGGACGAAGCGCAGCGCGACCTGATGATGAACACCGCCGCCCCGATCTGGGACGGCAACGAGACCTGGCTGGTGCTGGGCGGCGCCGGCCTGCTGGCGGCGTTCCCCGTGGCCTATTCGACGATCCTGCCGGCGCTCTACCTGCCGGTGCTGCTGATGCTGGTGGCGCTGGTGTTCCGCGGCGTGGCGTTCGAGTTCCGCTTCAAGGCCGCGACCACGCGCTGGATCTGGGGCTGGGCATTCGCCGCCGGTTCGATCTGCGTGGCGTTCTGGCAGGGCGTGATCCTGGGCGCGCTGGTGGAAGGCCTGCCGGCCGGCAGGGCGGGCGCCTGGGCGTGGTGGAGCCCGTTCGCGCTGCTCACCGGCGCGGCGCTGGTGTGCGGCTATGCGCTGCTTGGCGCCGCCTGGCTGATCCTCAAGACCGCGGGCGACGTGCAGCGGCTGGCGCGGCGGCTGGCGCGTCCGCTGGTGGCGGCCGTGGCGGCCTTCATGGCGCTGGTCAGCGCGTGGCTGCCGTTCCTCAACTCGCGGGTGATGGCGCGCTGGTTCGCCGACGGCAACTTCTGGTGGCTGTCGCCGGTGCCGCTGCTGGCGGCCGCGAACGTGTGGCTGCTGTGGCGCGCGGCCGCGCGGCCCGGCCGCGACGCCCGGCCGTTCCTGCTCGCGCTGTCGCTGTTCGCGCTCGCCTACGCGGGGCTGCTGCTCGGCATGTGGCCGTACCTGGTGCCGCCCACGCTGACCCTGTGGCAGGCCGCGGCGGCGCCGTCGTCGCAGGCGTTCATGCTGGCCGGCGTCGTCGTCCTGCTGCCGCTGATCCTGGGCTACACGGCGTGGTCGTACCACGTGTTCCGCGGGAAGCTGGCGGCGGGGCAGGGCTACCACTGAGCGACGCGCCCGAGCGATGCGGCCGCGCGCAGCGTCGTCGCGGCGTGAACGACGCCGGCGTGCGGCCGCGCGCGTCGCGCAATGCCGGCTGCATTCACGCGGGCTAACGCAGGCGTCACCACAATCGGGGACGGACCCTGTGGAGATACGCACGATGAGCCACGAGAGCGAAACCGCCGCGCAACCCGGCCGGCTGGCGCGCCGCGCCGCGATCCTGCGCTTCCTGTTCCGCTACCGGAACTCGGGCGTCTTCAACGGGCTGGCGCTGGAGCCGGCGCTGGACCAGGAGGCCGCCGGCACGGAAGGCAGCCCGGAACGCTTCGCCGACGACCTGGAAGCGCTGGGGCCCACCTTCGTCAAGCTGGGGCAGATGCTGTCCACCCGCCCGGACCTGGTGCCGCCGGCGTACGCGGCGGCGCTGGAACGGATGCAGGAGAACGTCGCCGCGATTCCCTACGACGTCGTCCGCGAGCAGGTGGAGGCCGCGCTCGGTGTGCGGATCAGCAAGGCGTTCGACAGCTTCGACGAGACGCCCATCGGCTGCGCCTCGCTGGCGCAGGTGCACCGCGCCACCCTGCGCGGCGGCCGCGAGGTGGCGGTGAAGGTGCAGCGCCCGGACGTGGCGCAGCTGCTGCAGGGCGACCTGGAACTGCTGCGCGGCGTGGCCGGCACCGCCGACCGCATGACCGAACTCGGGCGGCACGTCCGCTTTTCCGAATGGCTGGCGGAATTCTCGCGCTCGCTGATGGCGGAACTGGACTACGTGGCCGAGGCGGAGAACCTGGAGCGCTTCCGCGAGCACCTGCGCCCGTTCGACCGGCTGTGGGTGCCGGCGCCCATCTGGGACTACACCGGCCGGCGCGTGCTGACCATGGAACTGGCGCGCGGCACCCGCGTGGACCAGATCACCGGGCTGCGCCGCACCGAGGACGCGATGACCCCGCTGGCGGAGGAACTGCTGCGCGGCTACCTGGACCAGATCTTCGTGCACGGCGAGATCCATGCCGATCCGCACCCCGGCAACCTGCGCGTCACCGACGAGGGACGGCTGGCCATCTTCGACCTGGGCATGGTGGCGAACGTGCCGCCGCGGCAGCGCGACCGGCTGCTGAAGCTGCTGTTCGCGGCGGTGGACGGGCGCGGCGAGCAGGTGGCCGAGGAGAGCATTTCCCTGGGCGTGCGCCTGGACGACTACGACGAGCCGCGCTACCTGCGCGAGGTCGGGCAGCTGATCTCCCGCTACGGCGCGCACCAGGCCTCGATGTCGGAAGGGCGCGTGGTGCTGGAACTGGTGCGCATCGCCACGCAATGCGGCCTGCGCGCCGCGCCCGAGCTGAGCCTGCTGGGCAAGACGCTGCTGAACCTGGACATGGTCTGCCATGCGCTGGCGCCGGCGCTGGACACCCAGCGCGTGGTCGAGGACCAGCTGCAGCACGTCATGCGCGCGCGCCTGCGCAAGTCGCTGTCCTCGCCCAACCTGGCCAGCGAGATGATCGAGGTGCAGGGGCTGCTGCGCGACGGGCCGCGCAAGCTGTCGGACATCCTGTCGCTGGTCGCCGAGAACCGCCTGCAGATGCGCGTCACCGGGCTGGAGGAGTCCCGGCTGATGGAGAACCTGCAGAAGATCGCCAACCGCATCTCGGTGGGCGTGATCACCGCGGCGCTGATCATGGCGTCGTCGCTGATGATGCGCATCTCCACGCCGCACACGCTGTGGGGATACCCGACCGTGGCCCTGCTGCTGTTCCTGGTGGGCGTGCTGCTGGGCTGCGGCATCGTGGTCAGCGCGCTGCTGGGCGACCATCGCGCGCGCCGGCGGGAAGAGGCGGGGCCGCGCTAGCGTGCCGGCCCTGAGGCGCGTTTTCCCGCCGGCACGCGCGGGCACGCGGAGGTTCATCGCATGCGCGACGAAGAAGCGGGCGTCCTCGCGCGTCGTGCCGAACAGGGCAAGCCTGCATGCGTGGCGCGGCGCCGCATCGGAATCCGGGCACCCTGTTCCGTGGCCGAAGCGCCGAGGCGATGGCGTCCCGTGCCGCCAGCGCGCGGATTACATCGATTTCACGGCGTCCGGCCTAAAACGGGCCAAACCCTGGAGGCTGCCCATGGCCCGCCCGATCTGGACCGGCACCCTGTCGTTCGGTCTGCTGAACATCCCGGTGTCCCTGATGTCCGGGGAGCGCCGCACCGACCTGAGCTTCCGCATGCTCGATTCGCGCGACCGGAAGCCCATCCGCTTCGAGCGCGTCAACGCCGAGACCGGCGAGGAAGTGCCGTGGAAGGACATCGTGAAGGCGTTCGAGTACGACAAGGGCAGCTACGTGGTGGTGGAGAAGGAGGACATCGCCTCCGCCGCGCCGCAGACGCACGAGTCGGTCGACGTGGAGGCCTTCGTCGACCGCGACGAGATCGGCATCCGCTTCTACGAGAAACCCTACGTCCTGGTGCCAGGCAAGAAGGCCGAGAAGGGCTACGTGCTGCTGCGCGAGACGCTGGCGCGCACCGGCAAGGTCGGGGTGGCGCGCGTGGTGATCCGCACGCGCGAGTACCTGTGCGCGGTGGTGCCGGAGGGCGACGCGCTGATCCTGATGATGCTGCGCTACCCGCAGGAACTGGTCGAGCCCGACGAGTACAAGCTGCCGGCCGGGAAGGCGGGCGACTACCGCATCTCCGCGAAGGAAAGCGAGATGGCCGAGAGCCTGATTGCCTCGATGTCGGCGCCGTGGAAGCCGGGCGACTACCACGACGAGTTCCGCAAGCGGCTGGAGACCATCATCAGGAAGCGCATCAAGGCGCGCGGCGCGACCACCCGGATCGTCGACGAGGACGCGCCCGAGCACGAGGACGCCGCCACCAACGTCGTCGACTTCATGGCGCTGCTGCAGAAGAGCCTGGACAGCAAGAAGCGCACGCCGGCGGCGAAGCAGGCGGCGAAGAAACCGGCGAAGAAGGCCGCCGCCAAGGCGGCCAAGGCCGCGAAGAAGGCGCCGGCCCGGCGCACGCGCAAGGCCGCCGCGCGCTAGGGCCGGGCGCATGCCGGGCGGCCGCCGCATCGTGCCGGTGGACGGCGTCGGCACCGGCGCCCGCGGCCGCGCCTGCCTGTACGTGCTGCCCTGCGCCTACGAGGACTTCGCCAAGCTGGGCATCGCCCGCGATCCGCTGGCGCGGATGCAGGCGTTCTCGCCGCGCTACTACGAGTTCTTCGACCTCGATCGCGGCTGGCTGGCCGAGGCCGGCAGCGTGGGCGAGGCGCGCGGCTGGGAGACGCGCTGGAAGCGCGCGCTGCGCGCGCACGCCGCGCCCGCGCCGCTGCTGGTCCCGGCCAGGGCCGCCGGCCACACGGAATGGCTGCGCGGCGCGCTGCCGGCGCTGGACGAAGCGCGCGAGGCGCTGGTGGCGCAGGGGTTCGTCGTGCACGCGCGGCTGCGCGACTGGGTGCGGCAGCGCTTGCGTGAGCGGCGCGAAGGGCTGGGGTCGGGCGAACTCGCCGCGGTCGCGCGGTTCGGCCCGGCCGACGCGTGGCCGCGCGCCGGCGCCGGCACGCCGCTGGCCGCGCTGCGCGATGCGCTGGACGCCTACCGCGCGCTCGGCATCGCGCTGGACGGGGCGATCACGCCCGCGCTCGCCGGCTGGCATGCGCGCAACAGCCTGTCGCCGCACGGCGACGCGCACGATCCCGCGTCATGACGCCTGGCCGGCGCGCCTGAGGAAGCGGATCGCGGCCTGTTCCCACTGCCGCGCCCCGCGCGCCCCGGCGCCGGCGCGCTGCACGCGGCCGTCCTCCCAGCCGCCGAAGACGCGCGGGTCCACGTAGCACTTCTCGCAGATGCGCGGCGTGTTGCCGAGGATGGCGGCCGTCTCGCGCAGCACCTCCTGGCGGATGCGCTGGCGCGCGCCGTCGTCGTCGGGCAGGACCATCGTGGCGAGCGCGCGGAAGGCGAACAGGGTGGCGCCCCAGGTGCGGAAGTCCTTCGCGGTGAACGGCCCGTCCAGCGCCGCCTGGAGGTAGGCGTTGACGTCGCCGGAACTGATGCGCTGCACGCGGCCGCCGTCGCGGTACTGGAACAGCGCCTGGCCGGGCAGTTGCCGGCAACGGCGCACCAGCCGCACCAGCCGCGCGTCGCCGACGCGCGCCTCCAGCGGCTTGCCGCCCTTGCCGCGGAAGGCGAAGCGCACCTCGCCGGCGGCGACGAAGCGCGCATGCACGTTGCGCAGCGTGGTGATGCCGAACGAGCCGTTCGCCTTCTCGTAGCCGGCGTTGCCCACCCGCAGCAGGGTCTGGCCGAGCAGGGCCACCACCAGCGCGACCACCTTGTCGCGGGGGAAGCCGGGCAGCGCGAGATCGGCGCGGATGCGCCGCCGCAGCCGCGGCAATGCGCGCGCGAAGGCGACCAGGCGGTCGTACTTGCGCGCGCCGCGCTCGGCCTGCCACGCGCGGTGGTAGCGGTACTGCTTGCGGCCGCGCGCGTCGCGGCCGGTGGCCTGCAGGTGGCCGTCGGCGTCGGCGCAGATCCACACGTCGGTGTAGGCGGGCGGGATGGCGAGCTGGCGGATGCGTTCGAGCGTGGCCTCGGCGCGGACGACGCGCCCGCGCGCGTCCCGGTAGACGAAGCCGCGCCCGCTGCGGCGGCGGCGCAGGCCGGGCTGGGCGTCGGTGGTGTGGACGAGCCTGCCCACGCGGGCTCAGAAGTCGTCGACGTATTCCAGCACCAGCCCGCGGTCGGCGGCGATGCGGACGGCGGTGTCGCGCACGGCGGCGTCGTGCGGCGGGATGGCCTCGATCTCCAGCGCGTGCACATCGCCGCCGGCCATGTCGTCGACCAGGCCGGCGGAACTGGAATCGTCGTCGTCCAGGTGCGGCATCAGGTCCGCCAGTTCCTCGACGCGCTCCACGCCGTCGAGCCCGTGCAGCGCCGACACCAGCGCGTCGAACGCGGTGCGCGTCCCCGTGGCCCTCATCCTGATCGTCGCCATCGATCCACTCCCGTCGCACGCTGCGTGCCGATGCCGCGACCATAGAGCGGGGCGGGTCGTGCGATCGTGAAGGACGTGCGCGACGGCATGACGCCGCCGCCGCGACCGGGTGCGGAAAGAGGAAACCGGTTTCCGGTCTCGCGCGAACGCCGGCGCGGCGGTGTTGCCGCGCTGCCCGGGTGGCCGCGCTCGCTTGATCTCCACTTCTCCCGTGCGCGAAGGAAGTCGACGACCCTGTCGGCCCGCACGAGGTTCAGGTTTGTCAATGCGCCGCGGAGGAAACCGCCGCGGAAAGTTGCCGCGTGCAACGAATCGTGGCGCCATCGATACGCGCCGCGTGGCTGCTGCGCCGGGGCAATGTGACTGTAGACTTGCCGGCATGACCGGCATGCGTTTTTCCCGACGATGGACGTGATGGTGCGTGCGACGAACGAGTCCGGCGCCGCGCAGGCCGCGCCGCGCGCGGCCGTCGTCGAGGACCTGCCGGAGCTTCGCGACCTGATGGTGGAGGAGTTGCGGATGCGCGGCTGCGAAGCGGTCGGCTTCGAGAGCGCGGAAGCGCTGTACCGCTACATGAGCGTCAGCCGGCTCGACGTCATCGTGCTCGACATCGGCCTGCCCGGCGAGAACGGCCTGGACGTGGCGGCGCACCTGCGGCAGTTGTCGTCCGTCGGCATCATCGTGCTGACGGGGCAGGGCGGCAAGCACCTCATGGCGCAGGTGCTGAAGGGCGGCGCGGACATGTTCCTCACCAAGCCGGTGGACTACGACGCGCTGTCGCTGGCGGTCTTCAACCTGCACCGCCGGCTGGCCGACCAGGCCCCGCCCGAGCGTCCGCGGACCGTCGAGGCCGACGCGACCTGGTCGCTCGCCGACGGCGGCTGGACGCTGCTGGGCCCCGGCGCGACGCGGCTGACCTTGAACGCGGCCGAGCGCTCGGTGCTGGCGATGCTCTTCGCGCAGCCGGGCACGCCGATGCCGCGCGACGGGCTGATCGAGGCATTGACCGACGAGCCCGAGGACTACGATCCGCACCGCCTGGAGGTGCTGATCCACCGGCTCCGCACGAAGGCGAAGAGCGCCTTCCCCGACCCCTTGCCGCTGCGCTCGGTGCGCGGCGTCGGCTACATCTTCACCCCCTGACGCGCGGCGGTTTCCGCACGCCCGTGAGCGTCGGTGAGAATCGGTGATCCCCCGTTGTTGAAGGCACCGTAAGCCCCATCGAGACTACGCACCGCGCCGGGCTCCGCATGCCGGCGCGACGAAGGCGCCAATGCGTTGGTGTTGTGGTCCATGGAGCCGGGGGTCGGTGCCCCCGCGCCATGGAAGAGGCAGCGTCAGGCCCGTCCTGACTTGTGGAACAGGGGACTTCAGTGATCAAGCAGGAAGATCCGGCGACGGCCGGCGAGCGTACGTGCGTGCGTCATGGACGGACCTGGCTGCAACGCGCGATTCCCCACTTCCTTTCTTCCGGCCGGCCGGCGGCGCCCATGGCGCACACGGTCCGGCGCCTGGCGGGCGCGGCGCTGGTGCTGGCGGCGATGCTGCCGGGCGCGGCGCTGGCCACCATCATCACCGAGCAACTCGTGGTGCCGTCCGACATCGGCCTGGGCATGCCCGCCGACGTGACCGTCAACTGGTCGCGCACCGCCAGCGGCAGCGGCGACACCTTCACGATCTCGGTCCCCGCCACGCTGGACGTGGACCTGCCCAGCCTGGCCGCCGCCGGCTGCACCTGGAACGCCGGCACCCGCGTCATCACCTGCACCGTGCCCGCCGGCGCGGCCAACACCAGCGGCAGCACCACGCTGCGCGTGGTCGGCGCGAACCTGGGCGCCGGCAGCCTGGCGGCGATCGGCAACGGCGGCGGCAACGCCTCCAATACCTTCGAGGTGCGCAGCAGCGGCGACCTGACCGTGGGCAAGGTCAAGACCTCGCCCGCCGGCGACGTGGTCGCGGGCGGGCCGGTGACGTTCACGCTGTCGCCGCAGATCGCCGCCGGCGGCAGCGACGTGCCGGCCGGCGCGTCGATCACCGTCACCGACCAGCTGCCGGGCACCGCCTCGGACTTCACCCTGACCGGCCGCACCTTCGCCGGTCCGCTGACGCCCGCGTGCAACAGCGTGGCCGCCGCCAACGGCAGCCGCACGCTGGTCTGCACCTACGCCGGTCCGTTCACCGTGGCGGCGTTCAACGCCAGCACGATCGCGGTGTCCGGCACGCAGGGGCCGAACGGCAACTTCATCAACCGCGCGTTGATCGCCTCGGCCAACACCAACTACTTCGACCGCAACAACGACAACAACAACACGCCGCTGCCCTATACCGCGTCGCCGGGCACCGACCTCGAAGCGCAGGGCAGCTTCCCCAGCGCGTGGCAGCCTACCGGCGGCAGCCAGACGCTGACGCTGACCTACCGCAACAACGGCCCGCTGCCGGCGACCGGCGGCACCGTGTCGACCATCGTGCCGGCCGGCTTCACGCTGGGCACGCTGCCCCCGGGCTGCACCGCCACGCCGGGGCAGTCGATCGTGGTCGGCGGCACCACGTACACCGGCACGCAGGTCACCTGCACCACCGGCGCCGTCGCCAGCGGCGGCAGCCAGTCCTTCAACCTGCCGCTGACCATGCCGTCCTCGCCCACGGCGGGCGAGTTCCCGGTGGTGGTCGCGCCGCCGGCCGGCCTGGCCGACGCCAACGCCGGCAACAACAGCATCGTGCTGCCCTACCAGGTGGCCGAGCCGTTCGCCGACCTGGACCTGGAGAAGCTGAAGTCGCCCGGTTCCGGCCCGATCGCGCCGGGCACCTCGATCACCACCACGCTGCGCGTGCGCAACAACCCCGACAGCCTGGACGACGCCACCTACACGCCGGCGCAGCCGCTGCGGGTGGTGGACTACGTGCGCCCGGAGGAAATCGCCGGCAACGCCGTCAACGTGCTGACCGCCGGCTGGACCTGCGCGGTGACGCCCGGCGTGAGCGCCGCGCCCTACACCGACAACGGCCGCAGCACCCGGATCGCCTGCCAGACCACCGGCAGCGGCACCCTGGCGCGCGGCGCGACGGCCGAACTGCGGTTCACCACCACGGTGACCGCGCTGTCCGGCCAGGCCACGCTGAGCAACGTCGCCTGCACCGGCAGCCAGGCGCTGAACCTGCTGGGCCTGGCGCCCGGCGCCGGCCCGCAGCCGGCCGATCCGGTCAACGCGGCCGACGACGGCAACACCACCGGCAACAACGACGACTGCGACGGCGCCGGCGACGGCCTGATCGCCACCGACGTGGTGGACGGCACCGCGCTGGCGACCATCGTCAAGGAGTCCTCGGTCGACGGCCTCGCCTGGTTCGATCCGGTGGCCTCGGCGCCCACGCTGGCCGCCAACGACGAGCAGATGCACTGGCGCATCCGCATCACCACGCCCAGCGGCGGCGGCCAGCAGGTCATCCCGACGCTGCGCCTGACCGACAACCTGCCGGGCATCCAGAACGTCACCAACAGCCCCGGCGCGCCCGCGCACAACTTCGTGACGCCGGCCATCCCGCTGACCGTCACCCGCAACGGCGCGCCCGCCAGCGGCTGCCCGGCCACCGTGGCCGCCGGCCAGGCGGCGCTGACCTGCAATTTCGCCAACGTGGCGCCGGGCGACGAGATCATCGTGCGCCTGGACGTGAGCCGCCCGCTCGCCGCCGGCACGCTGACCAACACCGCCACCCTGACCTCGCCGGACGCGATCCTCAGCGGCACGCTGACCGACAGCGCGGCGGTGAACGTCGCCGCGCGCGTGGACGTGGCGCTGACCACCAAGACCGTCGCCCCCGCCGTGCCGGTGGTGGGCCAGTACGTGGAGTTCACCGTCACCGCGCAGAACCTGGGCCTGGGCCCGGTGGGCGTGGGCGACTTCACCGTCTCCGACACCCTGTTCACCGGCACCGCGACCACCAGCCAGCCGGCCTATGAGGACGTGACCGCCAGCGGCGCCAACATGGCCTGCACCGTCACGCCGAGCGGCAACGACACGGTGGTGGGCTGCGTCAACACCAACGCGGTGCAGCAGTACAACGTGCGCAGCGTGGTCATCCGCGCGCGCATCAAGAAGCCCGCCGGCATCGCCACCGCGCCCAACGGCATCCTGTACGCCGGCGCGACCAACAACGCGCAGGTGAGCCTGGCCCCGGGCTACTGCGAATACCGCACCGAGACCAGCACCCAGCCGGCGGCCACGTCCACCGCGTGCAACGACGGGCCGGCCACCTCCAACAACGAACGCACCCTCGCCTTCGACGTGCTCGCGCCGCGCATCGACCTGCAGCAGCGCAAGCTGGCCGTGCTGGAACCGGGCGAGCGCTTCCGCCTGGGCGAGCCGGTGCGCTACCGCTTCAGCATCCGCAACGCCGGTCCGTCGCGCGCCGAAGATATCGTGATGACCGACATCCTGGACCCGGTCCCGGCCGGCTTCAGCTTCACCCTCAGCGGCGGCCCCACCGACGTCAACAACGCCGGCTTCCTGGATCCCGGCTACACGCCGGTGGCGCGCAACATCACCTGCAGCCAGGCCGGTGCCAACGCCGACCTGGTGTGCCGGCTGGATCCCAGCGCCGCCAACAGCTGGCTGGACGCCGGCCAGATGGTCAACTTCGTACTGACGCTGACCATGACCGGCCACGAGAACACCACCGGGCCGGTGACGTTCGGCAACCGCGCCTACGTGTGCGCCGACGAGACCACCGCCTACGAGACCCAGGGCGCCTGTGCCCACGACACCAGCGACACCAGCAACAACAACCTGGCGTCGGTGTCGAACGTGATCTTCCCGGCCGCCGACCTGGCGGTGGACAAGACCACCGTGACCGCCGGCCCGGTGGACGTGGGCCAGCCCGTCGAGTACCGCGTGGTGCTGACCAACAACGGCGCCAGCCCGGTGCAGAAGATGCGCCTGGTCGACACGCTGCCGACTGGCTTCGAATGGCTGAACACCGGCGCGCATACGCCGTCGGCCACCGCGGCCGGCGCCGTGCTGTCCGGCCCGCTGACCGTGCAGGCCAGCGCGCCGCCGCCCGGCACCGACAACGTGTGCTGGATTTCCGCCGGCCCTGCCAGCATCACCGCGCCCACGCAGCAGCAGACCCTCACCTGCGATTTCGGCAGCGCCACCGGCGCAGGCCAGACCTTCGGCGCCGGCGACACCGTCACCGTGACGCTGTGGGCGCAGCCCAAGGCGGGCGTCTACACCGGCCCGTTCGGCACGCCGCAGGTGAACCGGGCGCAGGTGCTGCCCGGCCGCGACGGCAACGGCGACGAAGTGTCGTCCGACAGCGATCCCGGCAACAACGAGGACACCTCCACCATCGAGGTGCGGCAGGGCGCCAGCGTCGGCGGCCGCGTGTTCCTCGACCGCAACGACAACGGCGACCAGGACGGCACCGGCGCGCCGCAGGATGCCGGCATCGGCAACGTCGCGCTGACCCTGACCGGCACCGACGCCTACGGCAATCCGGTCAGCCTGACCGCCACCACCGACGCGCAGGGCGACTACCGCTTCGACAACCTGCCGCCGTCCGACGCGGCCGGCTACACCGTCACCCAGGACCAGGGCACAGTGCCGGCGGCCTACAACAACGGCGTGCCGCAGCCCAACACGCCGCGCGCCAACCGCAACGGCACCAGCACCGGGGTGACGCCGGCGGCCGGCGGCTACACCGTGGCCAACGATGCCGCCAGCAGCGTCATCGGCGGCATCGTGGTGGCCGGCGGCGGCCAGGGCGTGCAGTTCGACTTCCCGGAAACGAACCTGCGCTCGCTGTCCGGCTACGTGTTCGCCGACAACGACCCGGACGACGTCTACGTCGCCGGCGGCGCCGACACGCCCATCGCCGGCGCCACCCTGGAACTGCTCATCCTGCAGGGCGGCAGCTACGTGCCGGTGGGCGGCGCCAACGGCACGGCCACCACCGACGCCACCGGTTTCTACGAGTTCGCCGGCCTGGTCAGCGGCGAAACCTATGCCGTGCGCCAGTTGCTGCCGACCGGCTATTCCAACAAGCCCAGCGCGGTGCGTCCCGGCCAGATCGGCGGCGCGGCGTGCGGCGCGGGCTGCACCGTGGGCACCGGCGTGTCCGGCGACGCGGCCACTACCGACCGCATCAGCGGCATCGTGCTGTCGGCCAACGGCACCGCGTTCAACTTCGGCGAGATGGCGCGCAACAGCAGCATCGGCGGCCGCGTGTGGATCGACCGCAACAACGACGGCGTGGTCGACCCGGACGAAGCCCCGCTGCTGAACGTGGAAGTGACCCTGACCGGCACCGACTCCGCCGGCAACGCGCTGCCGCCGGTCACCGTGACCACCGACGCGGACGGCAACTACACCTTCACCGAGTTGCCGCCGGGCACCTACACGGTGACCGAGCCGACCCAGCCGGCCGGCACCCACAACGGCCGGACCGTGCCGGGCACCACCGGGGGCACCGGCACGCCGGTGGAAACCGTGCCGTCCGCCATCAGCGGCATCACCCTGGGCGTGAACCAGCAGTCCACGGGCAACAACTTCGGCGAGATCCAGCCGGGCAGCATCTCCGGCCGCGTGTACAACGACGGCAACAACAACGGGGTGATCGACGCGGGCGAGGGCGGCTACGCGAACGTGGAGGTGGTGCTGACCGGCACGGACGACCTGGGCCAGGCGGTGAACATCACCGTCACCACGGACAGCGAGGGCCGCTACCGGTTCGAGGACCTGCGCCCGGGCACCTACACGGTGA